>BNJT01002356.1_pt1:0-270000 | contig 332940 bp, 629 predicted proteins | sample 8540491 | NCBI WGS metagenome assembly BNJT01 (sample SAMD00202455, study PRJDB9452) | human saliva metagenome | host: Homo sapiens | reverse complement strand
AATGAGATTTTTACAAAAATAACCGCACTCATTTTGTGTTAAACACAATTATTAATATTGGGCGTTCCATTCCATTTATTATTTTGCTCTTAATCTTATTACCTGTAACACGTTTTATCGTAGGAACCGTATTAGGTACAACGGCAGCAATTATTCCATTAAGCATTTGTGCGATGCCATTCGTTGCTCGCTTAACTGCTAATGCACTAATGGAAATTCCAAATGGTTTAACTGAAGCTGCTCAAGCAATGGGGGCAACTAAATGGCAGATTGTTCGTAAATTCTATTTGCCAGAAGCACTACCTACACTAATTAATGGCATCACGCTCACTCTAGTCACTTTAGTTGGCTACTCTGCAATGGCGGGAACACAAGGCGGCGGTGGCTTAGGTAGCCTCGCTATCAACTACGGCGTATATCGCAATATGCCTTATGTCACTTGGGTGGCAACCATTATTATTGTGCTATTCGTTATGATTAGCCAAAAACTCGGCGATACACTAGCTAAAAAAGTGGATCATCGTTAATTAAACACAACTCTTAACTTAAACAGGAAGGAAATCCTATGAAATTAAAACAACTTTTTGCAATCACTGCTATCGCATCAGCTCTCGTTTTAACAGGCTGTAAAGAAGACAAAAAATCTGAAGCTGCAGCTGCACCACTTAAAATCAAAGTCGGTGTGATGTCTGGCCCTGAGCATCAAGTTGCAGAAATTGCAGCAAAAAGTCGCTAAAGAAAAATATGGTTTAGACGTTCAATTCGTTGAATTCACTGACTACGCATTACCAAATGAAGCGGTATCTAAAGGTGATTTAGATGCAAACGCAATGCAACATAAACCTTATTTAGATGAAGATGCAAAAGCGAAAAATTTAAATAACTTAGTCATCGTGGGTAATACTTTCGTCTATCCATTAGCGGGTTATTCTAAAAAATCAAAAGTATAAATGAATTACAAGAAGGTGCTAAAGTTGTTGTTCCTAACGATCCAACAAAACCGTGGCCGTGCATTAATTCTTCTTGAAAAACAAGGCTTAATCAAATTAAAAGATGCAAATAACCTTCTTTCAACTGTATTAGATATTGTTGAAAAATCCAAAAATTAAACATCACTGAAGTAGATACTTCTGTTGCGGCACGCGCATTAGACGATGTTGATTTAGCTGTAGTAAACAACACTTATGCTGGTCAAGTAGGCTTAAATGCACAAGATAACGGTGTATTTGTAGAAGATAAAGATTCTCCATATGTGAATATTATCGTTTCTCGTACCGATAACAAAGACAGCAAAGCTGTTCAAGATTTCGTAAAAATCTTACCAAACAGAAGAAGTTTACCAAGAAGCTAAAAAAACACTTTAAAGATGGTGTTGTGAAAGGTTGGTAATTTCTACCGTACTTTAACTCATTACTGAATCCCTTGCTCTGCAAAGGATTTTTCTTATCTAAGCTTGGGATATTTTTTTATGTCTTTTTACTTATTTCTATTTAGAAAACCGTATGTATTTTCAAGATTATTTTAAATACATCGCAATTTTTACTTCACTTGCTGCTCTTATGTTAGTAACAAGTTTATATCTTCGCCATCGTTTAGAAACCAAATACCGAGATCTCAGTATTATTTTTTTCTGCTCTTAATTATTCTCTTACTTGGTATTCAGTATAATCAATATGAACAAAAATCAAGTATATGCGAATGATACTTCACGCATTGTTACATTTTTTTGAACTCAGTAAAAAACATCACAAAATTTACAATTTGAGGATCTACGAGTAAATAACCAGAAAAATTACAAATGGTATGATCTTAAATATTAAGGATAAATACTATCAGGTAAATTTTTAATAATGATTTTACTGCTTATACACTCTCTGAAATCAATTTAGTTAACCCGAATATCAATATTATTGATAAGGAAAAATAAATAATGGAAAGTTATTCATTTCTTGCTATAAAACTTACAATGGGCATTATTGGTCTTGTTTTACAGATTAATTTAATGGGGAAGGGAAACCTTGCTCCAACATCAGCGATGGATCAAGTACAAAATTATGTACTGGGCGGTATTATCGGCGCTGTCATTTATAATGACAATATCGGAATATTACAATTTTCCCTTGTTCTCATTTTTATGGACATTACTAATTTTTACGCTACGTTTTATCAAAAAAATCATAACCGATTTGTGAAAAAAATATTATCGATGGAAGTCCAGTTTGGGTAATTTTTAGATGGCAAAGTACAAACTAGTGAATGTATGAAAAATGGTATCTCAGCCCACGATTTAATGTTTAAACTCCGGGCAGCAGGCATATATGAAATCTCTACTGTAAAACGGGCTGTACTTGAACAAAATGGGCAACTATCAATCATTCAATACGGAGACGAAGATTTACGCTATCCATTAATTATTGATGGCCAAATTGATTACGATATTCTTGATATCATTAATCGAGATGAAAATTGGGTTCATTCAGAATTAGATGCCAATAAACTAACCGTAAACCAGGTATATATTGGTGAATATTTGAATGGTCAATTAATTACACACCTTTATAACCCAAACTAATCCACTAATGAAAGTCATGACCAATAATTTAAGTTATTGGTCTTTTTAAAAATTTCTGTCTCAATATTCGACTTTTTCAGGCTAGCCCTACCAATGCTATAAAAATTTCGTTACAATGAAAGCTTAGACAAAAAATAATAAAAGACCCGGAAACAAACACAATGACAGGTGCACAACTCATCATGGCGTGCCTGAAAGCACACCATGTCACGACTCTTTTCGGCTATCCAGGCGGCGCAATCATGCCAACCTATGATGCCCCTTTTATGACGCAGGCTTAGATCACCTACTTTGTCGTAATGAACAAGGGGCTGCCATCGCAGCGATTGGTTATGCTCGTTCCACAGGAAAAGTGGGCGTCTGTATTGCAACATCTGGCCCAGGTGCAACCAATTTAGTCACTGGATTAGGCGATGCCATGATGGACTCCATTCCAGTTGTAGCCATTACTGGTCAAGTTTCCTCTCCATTAATCGGCACAGATGCGTTCCAAGAAGCCGATGTTCTTGGTCTTTCCCTTGCTTGCACTAAACACAGCTTTTATCGTACAAAGTGCGGATGAATTAGCCGATGTTTTTTTGCTGAAGCCTTTGAAATTGCCCAAAAGCGGACGTCCCGGCCCTGTTCTTATTGATGTGCCTCGCGATATTCAAATTGGTGAAGTGCCCGCGAATGTAAAAAGCCTACGTTAAAACACCAGAAAAAAACCTACCGCACTTTCAGTAGATAAACTCGCTGAAGCAAAAGAATTATTAAAAAAATGCTAAAAAAACCGGTGATTTATGTGGGTGGTGGCGTTGGTATGGCGAAAGCTGTTACTGCCTTACGCGAATTTTTTTAGCCCAGACAAAAATGCCATCGGTCTCAACTTTAAAAGGTTTAGGTGCAATTGATCCAAAACGATGATGTGTATATGGGAATGATTGGTATGCATGGTACAAAAGCTGCTAATTTTTGCCGTGCAAGAAAGCGATTTATTACTCGTATGCGGTGCTCGTTTTGACGACCGTGTAACAGGTAAACTCGATACTTTTGCGCCTCATGCCAAAGTGATTCATTGTGATATTGATGCAGCGGAAATTCATAAATTACGCCGTGCAGATGTTGCCCTACAAGGGATTTAATCCAAGCACTTAATGCACTCAAACAAGATCTTGATATTGAACCTTGGCGTGAACAAATCAGAGATTTAAAAGCAAAATTAGATTTCACTTATGTTGAAAATCAAGGCAATCGCCCGATTGATCCTTGGGCATTACTCAACAGCCTATCTAATCGTAAACCAAATAATGCGGTAATTTGTACCGATGTGGGGCAGCATCAAATGTGGTCAGCGCAACACATGAAGCATTTTGCTCCAGAGAACTACATTACATCGGCAGGTTTCGGCACAATGGGCTTTGGCTTACCCGCCGCAGTGGGGGCAAAAAAAGCACGACCGCAAGATGAAGTCATTTTTGGTTACTGGTGATGGCTCACTCATGATGAATATCCAAGAATTGGGTTCAATCAAACGTGGCAATTTACCGGTAAAAATTTTGTTATTGGATAACCAACGCTTAGGTATGGTTCGTCAATGGCAGGATTTATTCTGGAATAAACGTCGCAGTGAAACGATTTTTAGACGACAACCCAGATTTTTGTGATGCTTGCTAATGCGTTCGGTATTCCAGCAGAACGTATTGAGTCAGCCGATGATGTGGATGCGGCAATCAACCGATTGTTAAACAGCAAAACGGCCTATTTATTACAAGTATGTATTCCACCTGATGAATGTGTATGGCCACTTGTGCCACCGGGTGCATGTAACGCGGATATGGTAGAGGAGATGAACTAATGAATGAATATAAACTTGAACTCGTCGTTCGCCATCGTCCAGAAGTATTGGAACGCATTTTACGCGTAGCACGCCACCGCGGTTTTACCGTTACAACTATGGACATGACACTGATTGAAAGCCAAGTGCGGCTAAAAATTACCGTAAAATCTGACCGCACTTTAGAGCTGTTAGTGAATCAGTTGGCGAAATTGCCAGATGTTTTAATGGTTAATTAAGAATATTTTTATCAAATAATTTCTTCGACTTTTTCTTCTGCCAAATCTCCCCTTCCCTCTTTGCTAAAGAGGGATTGAATTGAGATAAATTTCAGTATTAGTGTTGAACTTTAACAACACTAGAATGTGAATGAAAACAATGGTTATCCACTTACTAAAGAAATTCTCCCTCTTTAGCAAAGAGGGGAAGGGAGATTTGACAGTCTCAATTAACGAAGAAATTAATCATACAAACGAACCCTAAAAATTTTTACTCGAGAGATTATTTATGCCAAAACTACGTTCAGCGACCAGCACACAAGGTCGTAATATGGCAGGCGCACGTGCCTTATGGCGTGCAACAGGAATGAAAGAAAATGACTTTGGTAAACCGATTATTGCGGTGGTGAACTCTTTCACCCAATTTGTGCCAGGGCATGTGCATTTAAAAGATATGGGACAACTGGTTGCCACAGAAATTGAAAAAAAGCGGGCGGCGTAGCAAAAGAATTCAATACTATTGCAGTAGATGACGGTATCGCTATGGGTCACGGTGGGATGCTTTATTCTTTACCAAGCCGTGATTTAATCGCAGATAGCGTGGAATATATGGTTAATGCTCACTGTGCTGATGCAATGGTGTGTATTTCCAACTGTGACAAAATCACCCCGGGAATGTTAATGGCGGCAATGCGTTTGAACATTCCAACTATCTTCGTTTCAGGCGGCCCAATGGAAGCTGGTAAAACGAAATTATCTGATCAGCTTATTCGCTTAGACTTAGTAGATGCGATGATTGAGGCGGCAGATCCGAATGTAAGTGATGAGCGTATTGATGCGATTGAGCGCAGCGCTTGCCCTACTTGTGGTTCTTGCTCAGGGATGTTCACCGCTAACTCAATGAACTGCTTAACCGAAGCATTAGGTTTATCTTTACCAGGTAATGGCTCGATGTTAGCGACCCATGCTGACCGTAAAGAATTATTCTTAAAAGCTGGTCGTCAAATTGTTGAGCTTTGCAAGCGTTATTACGAACAAGATGATGCAAGCGTATTGCCTCGTTCAATCGGTACTTTTGATGCCTTTGAAAATGCAATGAGCCTCGATATCGCAATGGGTGGTTCAAGCAACACGGTTTTTACACTTGTTAGCGGCGGCACAAGAAGCAGGCGTAGATTTTAAAATGGAAGATATTGACCGTTTATCGCGTAAAGTACCTTGTTTAAGCAAAATTGCGCCAAACACCAATAAATACCACATGGAAGACGTACACCGTGCAGGCGGTATTATGGGATTGTTGGGGGAATTAGATCGCGCTGGATTAATTCATAAAAATACACACACCGTGCTTGGAATGAGCATGGGAGAACAACTAGACCAATACGATATTATTCGCAATCAAGATGAAGAATTACATAAATTCTTCCGTGCAGGCCCTGCAGGCATCCGCACAACTCAAGCATTCTCACAAGATTGTCGCTGGGATACCGTCGACAATGATCGTGTAAACGGTTGTATTCGCAATAAAGAAAATGCGATCTCGCAAGAAGGTGGCTTAGCCGTATTATTCGGTAATCTCGCGGAAGACGGATGTATCGTTAAAACCGCGGGCGTAGATGAATCTATTTGGAAATTCACCGGCCGTGCAATCGTATTTGAAAGCCAAGAAGATGCGGTTGCAGGCATTTTGGGTGGCAAAAGTCAAAGAAGGTCATGTCGTTGTTATCCGTTACGAAGGGCCTAAAAGGCGGGCCTGGTATGCAAGAAATGTTATACCCAACCAGTTACTTAAAATCGATGGGCTTGGGCAAAAAATGTGCTTTATTAACGGATGGCCGTTTCTCTGGTGGTACATCAGGCTTGTCTATTGGACACGCATCACCAGAAGCTGCTTCTGGCGGTGCAATCGGCTTAGTACACGATGGTGATATTATCAACATTGATATTCCAAACCGTGCAATTAACTTAGAAATCAGTAATGAAGAACTCGCAGCACGCAGAGCTGAACAAGATAAAAAGGTTGGCAGCCTGCTAACCGTGAACGTGAAGTATCTTTCGCATTGAAAGTATTCGGTCACTTTGCGACTTCAGCAGACAAAGGTGCGGTACGCGATAAAACATTATTAAAAATAATTTAACGGCTCCCCCTCCTTCATAAGAGGGGGATAAAACAAAGGAAAAAAACTAACCGCACTTGATCATCAAAACAAACACTATGAAAAAAACCTACTCACCAATCCTCAACCTTCTCAATCAGATTATATCAATGCCATTGTTAAACTTGGTTCGCGCGTATATGAAGCTGCGCAAGTGACCCCTTTACAAAAAATGGGAAAACTTTCTGAACGACTGCACAATAATATCTGGATTAAACGAGAAGACCGTCAGCCAGTAAATAGTTTTAAACTACGCGGTGCTTACGCAATGATTTCTAGCCTTTCTGCGGAACAAAAAAGCAGCAGGCGTAATAGCGGCATCTGCAGGTAACCATGCGCAAGGCGTAGCATTATCAGCGAAACAATTAGGGCTTAAAAAGCATTGATCGTCATGCCACAAAACACCCCAAGCATTAAAGTGGATGCTGTGCGTGGTTTTGGTGGCGAGGTGTTGTTGCACGGTGCTAATTTCGATGAAGCCAAAGCAAAAGCGATTGAGCTTTCAAAAGAAAAAAATATGACATTTATTCCTCCATTCGATCATCCATTAGTGATCGCTGGACAAGGCACGTTAGCGATGGAAATGCTACAACAAGTGGCAGATTTGGATTATGTGTTTGTACAAGTCGGCGGTGGTGGCTTAGCTGCGGGTGTGGCAATTTTGCTTAAGCAATTTATGCCAGAAATTAAAAATCATCGGTGTAGAATCAAAGGATTCAGCATGCTTAAAAGCCGCTCTCGATAAAGGCGAGCCAACAGATTTAACCCATGTTGGATTATTTGCGGATGGCGTTGCCGTAAAACGCATTGGTGACGAAACATTTCGCCTATGCCAACAATATCTTGATGATATGGTATTGGTCGATAGTGATGAAGTGTGCGCAGCAATGAAAGATTTGTTTGAGAATGTTCGTGCTGTTGCAGAACCATCAGGTGCGTTAGGTTTAGCCGGTTTGAAAAAATATGCCAAACAAAACCATATTGAAGGCAAAAATATGGCGGCAATTTTGTCTGGCGCGAACTTGAATTTCCATACATTACGTTATGTATCTGAACGTTGTGAAATTGGTGAAAAACCGAGAAGCTTTATTAGCTGTGACCATGCCTGAACAACCCGGTAGTTTCTTAAAATTTGCTTATGTATTAGGTAACCGAGCAGTAACCGAATTCAGTTATCGTTATGCAGATGATAAACGCGCTTGCGTGTTTGTTGGAGTAAGAACGACAAATGAGCAAGAAAAAGGCAGATATTATTGTAGACCTCACAAAAAAACGGTTTTGATGTAGAGGATATGTCTGATGATGATATTGCGAAAAACGCACGTTCGCTATTTAATGGGGGACGAGCAGCTAATGATAACGAACGCTTATATACGTTCGAATTCCCAGAGCAAAAAAAGGTGCGTTATTGAAATTCTTGGAAACGTTACAAAAATCGTTGGAATATTTCATTATTCCACTATCGTGCCCACGGTGCGGACTATGGAAATATCCTTGCTGGTTTCCAAATTGAAGAACGCGAACAAGCAGAATTTAAACAAGCTCTTGCTCAACTCAATTATGTTTTTTTGAAGATGTAACAGAAAGCAAATCTTATCGTTATTTCTTACGTTAATCTTATAAAAAAGGCGTGATATTTTTTTCACGCCTTTGTATTATTCAAACTCTAATTCCACCGCACTTTCGCCAAGTAAATTCACTAATTCCGTCAGAATTTCATCTGTTGGAATAATCGACCATTGCACGCCCAAACGTAACAAAGCACGACCTTTCGGACTTTGGTAATACACGTTAATGGGCAACGTTCCACCACTCACTGGCTCAAGTAATGCTTTTAAGTTGTTTAATGAAACTTGGTGTAATTTGATGCTCAGAAAGGCTGATAGCTAAGGATTTGACATAACGAGAACGAGCCTCATCTAAGGTCATTAACTCTCGAACCGTCATTTTTAAGCCACCTGAAAAATCATCAACACTGACCTGCCCAGAAGCAATCACTACTGTATCTTTTTGTAACTTTTCACCAAATTGCTCTAAACTTTCACCAAATAAAGTTAAATCTAAACGACCAGAACGATCATCTAATGTTGCAATACCGAGTCGATTACCTTTTTTAGTCATAGCCATACGAGACGAAACTAATAATCCTGCGGCAGTACTTATTTGCCCACGACGATTTGGAGTCAAATCTTTTAAACGTATTGATGTGTAATGAGATAATTCTTTTTAAATATCGGCTTACAGGATGACTACTTAAATAAAGCCCTAGTGTTTCACGCTCACCATCAAGAATTTGTTTTTTTCTGAGTAAGGGGGGTATTCGCATAGGCATTCTCAACTTCTTCGTGGGTTTCAGTCAGCACCCCAAACATATCCGTTTGTCCCATTGCTTCATCTTTTAGCATGTTGATCAGATGCTTTTTAGGGCATCTTCTAAATTCTTAGAAAGTGCGGCGCGATGTGGACCTAATTTATCAAAGGCACCTGACATAATTAGGCTTTCAAAAGTCCGGCGGTTAATTTTCTTCAAATCTACTCGAGCACATAAATCAAATAAGTCTTTGAAAAATTCCCCTTCATTTCTAGCGGTCACAAGTGCCTCAATAGGGCCTTCCCCCACACCTTTAATTGCGCCAATACCATATACAATTTCACCTTGGTCATTAACACTAAAATGATGCTTACCCACATTAATATCTGGTGGAGCAACCTTTAATCCCATACGTAAACATTCATCATATAAACCCACAATTTTATCCGTGTTATCCATTTCAGATGTCATTACCGCTGCCATAAATTCTGCAGGGAAATGGGTTTTTGAGCCAAAGGGTTTTGGTAAGACACCAAGGCATAAGCAGCGGAGTGAGATTTATTAAAACCATAGCCAGCAAATTTTTTTCCACCAAGTCGAAAAATCTTCATGGAAAGCTCACCATCAACACCGTTTTTTTACCGCCCCTCTTTAAACACAGAACGCTGCTTTGCCATTTCCTCTGGTTTCTTTTTCCCCATCGCTCGACGCAATAAGTCTGCTCCACCCAATGTATAACCAGCCAACACTTGCGCAATCTGCATAACTTGCTCTTGATACAAAAATAATACCGTAAGTTGGCTCAAGAATAGGCTTCAAGCTTTCATGTTGATATTCTGCATCAGGGTAGGATACTTCTTCTCGTCCGTGTTTACGATCAATAAAATTATCCACCATGCCTGACTGCAAAGGACCAGGACGGAACAATGCTACCAACGCGATAATATCTTCAAAACAGTCAGGTTGAAGGCGTTTAATCAAATCTTTCATACCACGAGATTCTAGCTGGAATACAGCTGTAGTTTCAGAACGTTTAAGCAGTTCAAAAGATTCATGATCATCTAGAGGGATCGCAGCAATATCAACAAGTGGCTTACCTTCTCGAGCCATGCGAGCATTGATCATATCTAATGCCCACTTAATGATAGTCAGAGTACGTAATCCTAAGAAATCAAACTTCACAAGCCCTGCATATTCCACATCGCTTTTTATCAAAATGGGTAACAGGGTGAAGCCCTTCATTATCGCAATAAAGCGGAGCAAAATCCGTAATTAAAGTTGGAGAAATTACTACGCCTCCCGCATGTTTACCCGCATTACGGGTTACACCTTCCAACTTACGCGCCATATCTATTAAGGCTTGTACTTCTTCATCACTGTCATACGCCACTTGCAATTGTGGCTCAACTTCAAACGCTTTTGCGAGCGTCATTCCTGGATCTGGAGGAATCAATTTCGAAATACGATCAACAAAACCATAAGGATGCCCCAATACGCGTCCTACATCGCGAATCACCGCTTTTGCCGCCATGGTACCAAAGGTGATAATTTGTGATACCGCGCCACGGCCATAAGTTTCAGCAACGTGCTCAATCACTCGGTCTCGACCATCCATACAGAAATCCACGTCAAAGTCAGGCATAGATACCCGTTCTGGATTTAAAAAAACGCTCAAACAGCAAATCAAACTCAAGCGGATCTAAATCGGTAATTTTTCAATGCATAGGCAACTAAAGAACCGGCTCCCGAACCTCGTCCTGGTCCCACTGGAATATCGTTATCTTTTTGACCACTGAATAAATTCCATCACAATCAAGAAATAACCAGGGAATCCCATTTGGTTGATAACACCTAATTCCACTTCTAAACGTTCATCATATTCTGCCCGTCTTTCGGCCCTAATTTTTTTCATCCGGAAATAGAAATGCTAAACGCTCCTCTAGTCCTTCTCTGGCTTTTTTTATTAAGAAATCCTCCGTGCTCAATTCACCCTGTTGGAAATTTTTGGTAAAAAAATATTCACCAAGACGAAGCGTTACACTACAACGCTGAGCAATTAAAAGCGTATTTTCTAAAGCTGAGGGAATATCAGCAAATAACTCACACATTTCCTCTTCTGAACGGAAATATTGTTGGGAGGTATAGCGTTTTGGGCGTTTAGGATCATCTAAAGTATAACTATCTCTAATCGCTACACGAATTTCGTGGGCTTCAAAAATCATCTTGCTTGAGGAATACCACATCATTTGTAGCAACTAACGGTAAATGGTAACGTTCAGCTAATTTTAGTACTGTTTGGATATAACTTTCTTCATCGGCTCTTCCTGTACGGCTAAGAGCAAGATAAAAATGCTCGGGAAAAATTCTTGATAAAATGCGACCGCACTTTCAATCTCATCAGCATTATCTTTTAATAATTTCTTTCCCACATCTCCCTGTATACCACCAGATAAGATAATCACCCCTTCTCGATAATCAATAAGCCAATCTTGATCAATATAAGGTAAGTCGTTATAACCTCGCTGGTAAGCCTTTGATAACAATAAAGTAATATTTTTATAGCCTTCATTATTTTTTTAGCCAACAAAGTCAGATCAAAGTATTCATCGCCACATAATGTACTTTTGACTTTTTACATCTGCCCCGATAATTGGCTTCATCCCTAAAGAAAGCATTTCGCCATAAAAACGCACCACACCACAAAAATTAGTAAAATCCGTTAGTGCCATTGCAACCATTTCATTGGCTGCACAAGCTTTCACAAGAGGTTTCACTTTGACAATACTGTCAATCATCGAAAAAAATCTGTATGCGTACGAAGATGGACGAAACGAGGCTGGGATGACATTGAAAAATCCTTAAAGTGCGGTTAAATATTGCCGTAAATATTGAGGCGGTATTATAGCGAATTTTTTTCAAATAAATGCCTATGCAACAAATGGCTTTCCTAATTCGCTCAGATAACCGATTGCGTGAATAAAAAAATGTTAAGTAGATCAAAAATTTTAATAATTATCCGTTCCCATTTTTGGATGATTTCGGCTAGTCTAGCAACGATTTATTTATTTCAAGAGAATAAGGATGATCCTGATGACAACTCTTTTTTTCATGTAGCGCAAAAATTGGTTAAATCAAGATCCTGACGCAGAAACTCGTGCAGAATTAACCGCACTTTTTAGATGCAGCAAAAGGCGGAGATAAAACGGCAGAAACAGAATTACATGCGCGTTTTTGATGGCTGTTTACAATTTGGTACGGCAGGTTTACGTGGCCGTTTACAAGCTGGCTCAATGGGGATGAACCGAGTTTTAGTTTCTCAAGCTGCTGGTGGTTTAGCGGAATATTTAAAAGGTTATGATAAAGAACCATCAATCGTCATTGGTTACGATGGTCGTAAAAACTCTGATGTTTTTGCCCGTGACACGGCTGAAATTATGGCGGGTGCAGGCGTAAAAGCTTATTTATTACCACGCAAATTACCTACTCCAGTTTTAGCCTATGCTATCCAATATTTTGATACCACTGCAGGTGTAATGGTAACAGCAAGTCATAATCCACCGGAAGATAACGGCTATAAAGTGTATTTGGGCAAAGCAAATGGCGGCGGTCAAATCGTTTCACCGGCAGATAAAGACATTGCAGCATTAATTGATAAAGTTGCAGCAGGCAATATCCAAGATTTACCACGTAGCGATAATTATGTGGTGTTAAATGATGAAGTTGTAGATGCGTACATTGCAAAAACTTCATCATTAGCTAAAGAACCCGCTTGCGACATTAACTATGTTTATACCGCTATGCACGGTGTTGGCTATGAAGTTTTAAGTAAAACGCTAGCAAAAAGCAGGCTTACCACAACCTCACGTAGTCGCAGATCAAGTTTGGCCAGATGGTACATTCCCAACCGTAAACTTCCCAAATCCAGAAGAAAAAAAGGCGCATTAGATTTAGCAATTAAAGTGGCAAAAGAAAAGAATACTGAATTTATCATTGCTAATGACCCAGATGCAGACCGTTTAGCCGTTGCTGTGCCTGATGCGCAAGGCAACTGGAAATCACTACATGGTAATGTGGTAGGCTGTTTCTTAGGTTGGTACTTAGCAAAAACAATATCAAGGAAAAACAAGGCACATTTGCTTGCTCACTTGTTTCTTCTCCTGCACTCGCCGAAATTGCGAAAAAAATACGGTTTCCAATCAGAAGAAACCTTAACCGGTTTCAAATATATCGGTAAAGTATCTGGCTTATTGTTTGGTTTTGAAGAAGCATTGGGCTATTTAGTTGACCCAGACAAAGTACGCGATAAAGACGGTATTTCTGCAGCAATCGTGTTCTTAGATCTTGTGCGTAACTTGAAAAAAACAAGGCAAAACTTTAGCAGATTATGCTGATGAATTTACCAAAAGAATTTGGTGCTTATGTGAGTGGTCAAATCTCTATTCGAGTAAGCGATCTTTCAGAAATCGGAAAAATTAATGACCGCACTTCGTAACAATCCACCAGCAGAAATCGCAGGCGTGAAAGTGGCACAATTTATCGACCATACTAAAAACAGATCGTCAAAGCGATATCCTTGTATTTAACTTGGAAAATAGCGGACGCTTAATTGCTCGTCCTTCAGGTACTGAACCAAAAATTAAATTCTACTTAGATGCGCGCGGTAAAGATCCAAAAAGATGCAGATCGCGTATTAGCAGAATTTGATGAAGGTGTTCGTCACATTCTTCGCCAAGATGCTTATGGCAAACAAGATTGCTAATTAATCGTTTCTAAAAATAAAACGCACTTTGTAGAAAGTGCGTTTTTACATCTGAAACCCAATAAATACCATCAGATAAAAATTAGAATTACAAAGATGACTAATAGATTAATAAAAATTAGAATTTAAGATAGTTTGACTAATGGAATGGTTACATCGTTATACCCCATATAAACATTTCATTAGCCAACAACAACTAACAATATCGCACCTAACAACAAGGTTGGTGGACAAAGAAGCGGACTGAAGCCCTCCATTTGCCCCACATCCAGTTATGGATGTTGTCCTATCATCAATGGCCACTTCATAATAAAGGTGAGCGACTCACTCGTTATCATTTCACTGATTAGGATATCGTTCGGGAATGTCAGACAACAGTCCGCCAAACCCAAGAGGCAAGATGCACAGCTCTATGCCAAATGGCACAAACGTCCATTCTTGTGCCTAAATCTTGATTTATAGCTTGCGTCATTAACAACAAACTTACTGTGCAGATATATGGTATGACTTTTCACTTTTAGAAACTGTGATCTAGATCACAAAATTTGAAATACGATAAAATTCTTTTAGACACGCTATCGCACTTACAATATATCATTATCAATATACTAACAATGCAACAGCTTCACAGGCGATGCCTTCACTTCGTCCTGTAAAACCTAATTTTTCCGTGGTCGTGGCCTTTACATTGACTTGCTCAATATCACATTGTAAATCCTCAGCAATTTTTACACGCATTGCATCAATATATGGGCGCATTTTGGGTGACTGAGCAATAATAGTTACATCAATATTCCCAATTTTATATCCCTTTTCTTGAACCTGACGAAAAGCTTCACGTAATAAAACCACGACTATCTGCATTTTTATATTGCATATCTGTATCAGGGAAAAAGTTTGCCAATATCACCTAGTGCTGCCGCGCCTAAAATTGCATCAGTCAAGGCATGTAAAGCCACATCGCCATCCGAATGTGCTATAAAACCAATGTGATATGGTACTTCTACACCACCGATAATCAATGGGCGATTCTCTCCAAAAAGCATGAACATCAAACCCATGTCCAATTCTCATCATAATTTATTCCTTGTTAAATAAAAATTCAGCTAGAGCCAAATCCTCAGGACGCGTGACTTTTCAAATTATCACTACGACCAGCCACCAAGTGTGGTCGAAAACCCGCATACTCCATTGCAGAAGCCTCATCCGTAATTTGAACCCCTTGCTGCAGGGGCTGTAGAAAGTGCTTTTTCAAGCGATCCACTTGAAAAAAATTGTGGTGTTTGTGCCTGCCAAAGCTGACTACGATCTTCAGTCATAACTATACGTTGTTGATTGTCTGAACGCTTAATTGTGTCTGTTACGGGAATTGCTAAAATTGCCCCCTGTTCATCATCAATGGTTAATAATTTATCAATATCAGTATGCTGTAAACAAGGGCGAGCCGCATCATGTACTAGTACCCAAGCATTTTTTTATCACAAATTGCATTCAAACCATTTAGCACTGATTCAGCCCTCGTTTCACCACCTTCTACCAATTGAATTTTAGGTGAAAGTGATAAATTGGCTATATAAGGATCATCTTTACTCACGACTAATATAATCTTCGAAATCGCTGTATGAGTTAGCATGATATCAAGCGTATGTTCTAACAACGTTTTACCTAACAACGCTAGGTATTGTTTTGGTTTATCCGCTTGCATACGCGAGCCTACTCCAGCTGCAGGTAATACAACAACAATTGGACGATCCATTATTTATTCTCTTTCACAATGTGATAAAACACTTCATTTTCTTTTTACCATACCATGCTGCATCCTTGCCCGTTCTTCAATCGATTCAAACCCCTTTGTTAATCCTTGAATCTCCGCATTAATGCGTTGATTACGCTGGGAAAGTTTTTCATTTTCAGCATGATTTTCTACAATTTTTACCGCAGTTTCACGATAATCCCAAAATCCATTACGCCCAAACCATAAATCATATTGAAACAGTGCCAATATGGCGAAAAAGAATAAGAATCAAAAGTCGCATAATCTTTATGTTATACAAGAAAAAATGCTGATAGTTTACCGTGAAAAAAGAGGAAAGGCGATAGCATAAAAAAATGCTGTACATATTCGTCACAAAATGAAAAGAAAAAATGTGATCCATATCACAAACTAAAGAGATATTCAGAGAAGATGAAGTAAAAAACCAAAAAGACTTGATATACTCCCCACAGTATTTAACTGCCTTAATATGGAGAATAATTTAACATGAAAACAACCTTAAAAATGACCGCACTTGCTGCAATTTCTGCTTTTTGTTCTCGCTGGATGTAGTACTCATTCAATGGATTCAAAGGAACATGCTAATGCACAATTGCAACAACAAGCTGTTCTTGGATTAAACTGGATGCAAGATTCGGGTGAATATCAAGCATTAGCTTATCAAGCGTACAATGCAGCAAAAGTTGCCTTTGATCACGCAAAAGTCGCTAAAGGAAAGAAGAAAGCGGTTGTTGTTGACTTAGATGAAACCATGTTAGATAACAGCCTTTATGCTGGTTGGCAAGTAAAAAAACAATAAACCATTTGATGGAAAAAGATTGGACACGTTGAGTTTGAAGCTCGCCAATCCCGAGCTATCCCTGGCGCAGTAGAATTTAATAATTATGTAAATTCACATAACGGTAAAATGTTTTACGTGACTAACCGTAAAGATAGCACAGAAAAAAACCGGTACCATTGACGATATGAAACGTCTTGGCTTTTAAAGGCTTAGATGATTCATCCTTTTACTTTAAAAAGATAAATCAGCTAAAGCTGCACGTTTTGCCGAGATTGAAAAACAAGGCTATGAGATTGTTCTTTACGCTGGCGATAACCTAGACGATTTCGGTGATGCAGTCTACGGAAAAAAAGTAACAATGAACGTCGTTCATTTGTACAACAAAATCAGGCTAAATTTGGTAAAACCTTTATTGTATTACCAAATGCAAATTACGGTGGCTGGGAAGGTGGATTAGCTGACGGTTACTTTAAAAAAAGATACCCAAGGCAAAAATTAAAGCACGTCTAGATGCCGTACAAGCATGGGATGGTAAATAGTCTGCTTTTATTAATAGTAGTTGATAAAAAAATCTCCATTAAATGTTATTTAATGGAGATTTTATTTAACTTCTTGTTCTTGCAAATGCTGCCGCTTCTTCTATTAATTCATTACTTGGACGCTGATGCGTGTAAAGTTCAAATTGTTCAACCGCTTGTAAAACAATAACCTCAGCACCTGAGATAACCTTTTTCCCTTTAGATTCCGCATAACGGATAAAGGGGGTTTCAGCCGGAATAGCAACAACATCAAAAGCGATATTTGCAGTATTAATCATAGATTGTGGAAAAAGCCAACTCAGTTTCTTCTTTTCCACCTTTCATGCCTATCGGGGTGACATTTACCAGAATTTCTGCACACTGATTTACCAACGAATCAATATATTCATAACCATAAAGTGCGGCTAAATATCGCCCTGTTTTTTTGCATTGCGAGCATAAATTTTAACCTTCTCAAAGCCCCTATTTTTAAATGCAGCAACAACGGCCTTCGCCATCCCGCCACTGCCTTGTACAATCACGGAAGCATAATTATTCAGTTGATATTTCTCAATTAATTTTACAATAGCAATATAATCTGTGTTATAAGCACGTAAGAAACCATCATCATTCACAATAGTGTTTACTGATTCTATCGTTTTTGCTGAAGAATGGATTTCATCTAAAAAAGGCATACAACTTTCTTTAAACGGCATAGAAACAGCACAACCACGAACACCTAATGCTCGTACACCTTTCACTGCATGTTCAATATCTTGTGTCGTAAAGGCTTTATAAATGAAATTTAATCCTAACTTTTCATATAAATAATTATGAAATGTGGTTCCAAAATTACCTGGTCGTCCTGACAACGACATACAGAGTTGAGTATCTTTATTTATCATTTTACTTTTCTAAATATTTAAATTCATACCATCATCAAGTCCAATAAAATATTGGTTCATATCAAATGCAGGTTTTGCAGCTTTATCTTGCCCAACAATTCGCGCCGGTACCCCAGCAGCTGTCGCGTATTCTGGTACAGGATGAAGCACAACTGAATTAGCCCCAATTTTTGGCATATTTTCCTACTTCGATATTACCTAAAATTTTAGCTCCAGCTCCAATCATCACGCCCTCACGTACCTTGGGATGACGATCACCAGATTCTTTACCTGTTCCGCCAAGTGTTACGCCTTGCAAAATAGACACATCATTTTCAATTATAGAAGTCTCCCCTACGACAATTCCTGTGGCATGATCAAACATGATGCCATGACCAATTTTAGCTGCAGGATGAATATCTACATCAAAGGCTACTGAAATCTGATTTTGCAGATAAAGCGCAAGCGCTTTTCTATTCTGATTCCACAAATAATGTGTAATTCGATAACTCTGAATAGCATGGAAACCTTTTAAATAAAGTAATGGCGTAGTCCACAATTCCACCGCTGGATCGCGCTGACGCACAGCTTTTAATATCACTTGCTGCACAATCAATAATTGAAGGATTAGCTTGATAGGCTTCTTCAATGATTTCTCGTAAAGAGATCGCTGGCATAATAGGGTTCGCTAATTTATTAGCAAGTAAATAACTCAATGCACTACCAAGATTTTTGATGTTTCAAAAATAGTAGAGTGAAAGAAACTTGCTAACATAGGCTCATGCTCTGCGAGCATTTTGGCCTCTTGACGGATGTACTGCCATACCTCTAATGTCATATTATATCCCCTTTCTCCGCCCATTTTTATTGGCAAACCTGGCCATATCTTAATTTATTCAACAAAAAAATTATAACGCAATATCAACTAAACATTAGCTAAAACGAAATTGAAAAAGGCACTATCACCCTTCCTTTTTCACCATTTTGTAATTGATAAAATTGCGGATAATTAAAATTACGCAAAATGATATTATAAGGATTATTATCTCTCATGCTTAGCATTTTGGTAAAGTTGATTAATCTCACGCACTTTATCATCCTTTTTCACCATCACATCGGCGATAAATTTCAAGACGATTAGCTTCCATCTAAAAATATAAACATTGAAACTGTGATCTGGATTATCTTCAAAGAAAAACTGTAAGAAACCTTCTCGAGCAAACGCGTCCATTTCTGCTGGATAACAACGGCTCTCTTGGCTCATTTCACTATCCTTAATAGGATTTTTGTAAAAACTTCATCAAAATCTACCGCACTTTTTTTATATTATCAAGCGCAGAATCATTCTGGATTTCTTTGTAAACTGATACCACGCTCTTCGAAGAAGAATTGCCAATTTTTACCGGCAACACGTAAACGAGAGGAATGACTTAATGACGTCTCCAACCTGAATACTCACACAACGATTAACTAACCCACTAACAAGCTGGCATAAATCTTGTCTATAACGTTTTGCTATAACAATATACTTGAATCGAATCAGGTCGATTTACTCCACGATAAATTTTGTTAGAAAGCACTTTTAGAGCAAGCAAAATCGCATTTTGACCTTCAAAATGAAGGGTACGAATTTCATTCCAAATATTACGATAAGTAAAATCAATACTTCCTACAAGGCTTTGCTCCATTGCACCAAAAACTAAATAAATCTCTTTGATGAAATATCTGTTAATACTTCTTCTACATTCGCTGTTGGATCTAACGTCAGATTAATAGCAATAAACAAACTACGAATTTCACACTGATTTAATAAATCACTATTACTTGGTTGAGGCGTGACAGTACTTGGAAATGCCACTCGAAGATTACTTACAAAAACGATATAATGTTGCTGAACTCACTTTTTACTGAAAAATAGATAAGTGCGTCTTCTCAGTTAAAAAGACGATTAAAATATGCCCACGCGACGAGTTTATTTAAGCTCTCACCATATTCAATCACTCGCTCTTTAGAAAACATAATATGATTTGGCGACTGATTAATAAGATACCAGCCATCTTTAAAATGCTTATTTCCTCGTACTTCTAAGAAGGTAATATGATCTTCCGACAAATTATGGGAAATTTGCGTGTTGAGTAAAGTGACCTTACCCGGAATCGCTTCAAAAGGCCGTATAAAGTTTACGTGAAAGAATATTAATATCTTGTGGTACAACACTTGAGTGAATTCGATGTTTTCGAGCAAACTCAACTAAGTTACGGTAACTCAACATCAAAAAAACTTCACCACATTATCATGATTTTCTTTTTACTGCTTTGATTTTTCCAGAGTGGACGACAATTAAGGAATCGTACAGTTTCATCAGACCATTCCCATTCCCGAGCCAAAATTTCCATATAACGGATACGCCAATTATCTGCTTGGTAAAGCGCAAGATCCTTCGTTGCTTTCACATAAAAACAACGACGTACAAAAATCAAGGCGCTTAAATTCAGAAAGTGCGGTTAAATATTGAGTAACTTTTTGAAAGGATAGCAATATAAGGATCAAAATGGTGATCTGGATTAGCACAACCTGAAAGTAAATCGCGTTTAAAGGTGCGTGCAATTAAACAGGTATTAGGATATTCTTTAGAATAAGCTTCTAGTAGTAAAAATTTTTGAGTACTGATTTATAAGGAGAATCAATTCCTTTATAAAGCTGCCATAAGCTAGCCCCAAAATATTCACTCGCAGAGAATTGACCTAAACCGCCAAAAATCAACCCAATCATTTGGATCGAGTTCCCCTGATTCAATCAGTCGTTCAACTTCTTTTTCATAATCCTTTTTCGTTTTCAACCCATAAATGTAGCCATAACAAAGGTTTACCCGCTAAACGAACTGCTGACCGATAAAATTCATCCAACAGCAACATATACTGTGCGGATCCACTATTTTCAGCGGTGAGTGAATCAGCATAATGTTCATGGCGAAAGCGTTGTTGATCTACTAAATAGAAATTAATTTCTACATTAAACTGAGTCGCCCATTCAGAAATACGTTTAGCTTTTTTTGGTGAGAAGCGCACATTCATCTGAACTAAGGCCATCACGGACACAAATCCAAGTATCTAAATCAGAAGATGAAGTTTGGCTAATAGAACCAAAACTCCCCATCACATATACACCTAAAATAGGAGGTAAAACAGATCGAAAATTTACCGCACTTTGATTATTTATATATTTACAATCGGCATAATTAATACCGTATTCATTAACAAGCCATCGCTTTTGATAATCAGAAATATGGAAACCGGAAACCCCTGATGGAGCATGAATGACATAGCCAGGAAGCTGTGGGTGATTACTCTGTAAAAGTAAAGGAACTATTGATAACACATGTTGAAACGCATCGCCAGAACCCAGTAACGCTCGTTCAAAACGACGTTTATCTAAAGCCTTTACCCATTGTTTGGCTCGTTCAAGATTATATTCCAAGCGGCGTCCTTACCAGAACAGCAAAATTTACTAGGTAATTTACCACTTGAGGTGTAGGAAAGCAAAAGAATTAAACGAAATAGCGCGGTACTATTCTATCATTCGATTTATTACACCTTAATCCAGAATATAGATGATTAAGGTGTAACATTTTCTTAACTAAGCATCCATCGACATACAGAGTAAGGTTAATGGGTGAATACAGGTCACATTGGATGACATATCAATTTGCCATTTACAGGTTTGGCATTCAGATATGACGTAATCAAACCCACCTTCGTTAATATTATCGAATAGGTTTTTACCAATAGATTGTGAAACCTCATAGTTTTCTGATTTAAAAGCCATAAGTCCCAGCAATACCACAACATTGGCTAGGTAACATAATGATTTCTAAACCAGGAATTTTTTTCAACACTTCTAAAGTATAAGGTGCCCAACCTGCTTTATCTACGTGACAAGCGGTGTGATAAGCGACTCTGAGTTTGAGCGGTTTCAACGGCAACGTTTTACCTTCTTTAAAAAAAGTTGGTATAAGAATGGAGTCACCATATGAATATGCGGACGGACTTTAGCATTGTCGATACCTAAAAATATGATGGTATTCATCACGCAGATTAAGTGAACAGCTTGATGCTTCACTGATCACATCTAGCCCATTTTCATCTACCATTTTTTTCCAATGTAATCGGTATTGAACTGTGCAATATTACGTGCACGTTCTGGGAAACCGTTTACCATTAATGGTAAACCACAGCATTTTTTTCTTTTTTTCCAGTAACATCACCCCAATGTTCATCGCATTGAACACTTTTTAAGAATTCTTTACCAAGCTGCGGATTGTTATAGTTCACATAGCAACCATGATAATACGCGACTTTACGCTCAAATTTTTTGTTGGTCTTGTAACGCATTTTTCATATACCAACTACGGAACGTACCAAACGCATATTTAGGTAAAGTACGTTCTTTACTGATTTTTAAGCGTTTTTCCAACATAAATTTGGTCGCTTTTTAGGCTTGTGATGGTGTTTACAATCGGCGCTAATGGCGTATTGATTTTCCCCATTACATCTGTGTTACTTAAAATCGCATCACGCAATTTATTCATTAACGGTTTTTTTAGATTGTGCTAAGTGATTATTACGCGCACGCACAATTAAATCACCGATTTTCACATCTGACGGACAAGCTCACTTCACAACGTTTACAGTTGGTACAATATTTAAGTGCCTCATCGTAAAGTTCAGCTGATTTTAAGCGTAAACGCTCACCATCTGGGCCTGATTGTTTTGGGCCAGGATAAAGCGGATTGTTGCGTGAAACCGGACAAACCGCGGTACAAGCCGTACATTTAATACAGCTTTCAAAACTTTCGTCGATATATTTATGGCTTTCAGGTGAATTAAGGGATTGTTTTGCACTATCAATGAGTCGTTGAATATTATTATCCATATTATTCCCCCTTATTTCGCCAAGATTTCATCAGCAACTGTCAAGGCAGTTACAACTGCAACACCCGAACCACAACCAAGCTCAAGCGCATTAAACCCACCAATTACATTACCGACGGCATATAAATTCGTTAAATATTGACCACTCTTTTTGCACTTGGCATTGAGCATTAATTGCCACACCAGCAGATTGATAAGGTTGTGGATGAGCAAAACGATGAGCAGTCCAAGTGAAACGATCTTTATCGTTAAACCCTTCAACACCGATAATATCGGATTCAAAAACTGGCTCATAAATTTTATCGAATTCAGAAATAAGTCCTTTACTGAAGAAACTTCCTGAAGCTAGTACAAAATTATCTGCAGTAATTTCTTCATCTTCGAGCAAGCGAGTGTTGATACAACGGACTTGATTTCCTTCAAATGTTGCGCTCAATGCACTATCACCGTTAATCATTAAACCACCAAGAGATTCAAATTTACGGCGTAATTGAATACGCTGACGCATACCGAGTAATGATGGTGGCAATGTTGGTAATTCAAATAATGCGAGCTTAGTTGCATCACGAAGTGCGGTCATAAATTCTTGGTTTTCTAAACCAAAACAAGCCGGTAAAAAAATACGGCATCTGCACCTTGTGCTGATTCAATAATTTCTTTAACAAGATCATTGAACGCAAGTTTGTGTTCTAGAAGTTGAGAGATGTTTACGCTACGGAACTCACGAGCATTTTTGCGAAGTTCATCTAATTGCGGAATATTTAAGAAACCACTGGTCACCTCACAATGCTCAAATTGTGGGTTTAACACCAAATTCGCCGCTAAAAGTTGCGGCTGAAAATCGTGATAACCTTCGATACCAAGCACCACAATATGTTTATGCGGAAAACGTTCATTGCCTTGTACAGTTGGCACGCTATTTGGTGAAAGCCACGCACCACGTAAACTGCCTAAGCCTGTTACACGCCAATGGTTCTTTTCCGTAGAACCAAGTAAATCAAGATTTAATTCATTGGCTAAACGTTCAAAATCTTGTGCTTTAGCAAGCACTTTCTCTGCGCCCAATAAACTATAAGGATGGGCTGGCAATTCATTGCGAAGTGCGGTGATATTTTCTTTTAAATTTTCTACCGCGCGACCTTTCTCCATTTTTTTGGTTGATGGCATACGGCTTAATAAATCTAAAGAGCCGGATGCAAAATCAATGGCTGCTTGACCGTTGTTGATAATCACGCAACGTTTGCCGCGTTGTTGAAGGGCGATGCCACAGGTTAAACCCGCCAAACCACCGCCAATAATGGCTACATCAAAAATTCATTGCTATCCGTCCCTTGTTGTGCTTTGTTCATCAAGTGGTTTCACATCATTTAAACCTAATACGCTACCATACATCCAAGATGTAAATTCGGCCTCACGAATAGCTTCACCCCAAGCAATTGGCTCAATACCTCGCCAGCGTTCTTCCATAAAGGCAGAAAGTTGAGTGGTTGATTGAGTTGGTGTTGCCACTTCAAAACGGTTCATTAAGCCTGCAGCACGACATGCACAAAGCTCAGCTTGGCAAGTCCCCATACCAACACGTGTACGGCGACGTAAATCCACAATATTATTTACACCCAGTTCATCAATCGCGTAGCGGACTTCTCCTGCAGTTACCGCTTCACATTCACACACCATTGAACGATCTCAAACGTTCTTTTTCAAAGCAAACGAGTAGCGCGTGAACCATGACGATACACAGCAGAATAACGAATAGTACTTGGTAATGAAATGACTTTTTGATTGGTCTCTTGACGGCTTTCAGTAGATCCTGGCAAAGGTTGCTCCGCAGTGACACAACGTGCCGTTTTATTGAGTTTTTTACAAACAAGGTCGGTCGCCCATTCAGCCATCAAACGATAAGTCATTAACTTACCGCCAGTGATAGTAATAAAACCATCTAAGCCATCACGTTCTGCGTGGTCAAGTAGCACAATACCACGGCTCACATTACGACCTGATGGATCATCATCACTTGCAACTAATGGACGCACCCCAGCATAAGCACGTAATACGCGAGTATGACGCAAGCTCGGTGCGAGTTTTTCACCTTCACGGAAAAAGAATATCCACTTCTTCTGGCGTCACTTGCATGTTATCGATTTGATCATAAGGAACACGACTTGATGTTGTACCAATAACACAAATTGTGTCGCCTGGAACAAGAATATCCGCATCAGCTGGTTTACGACAGCGGTTAATTACAAGTTTATTAATACGATGGCCCATTACGAGCAATGCACCTTTCGCGGGGAACATCTTGATTTTGAGATCAGCATATTCCGCAATCCCTTGTCCCCAAATACCACCAGCATTCACAACAAGTGGTGCAAAAAAATTGGCGTTCTCTACGATTTTTATGATCGTACACATTCACACCAATTACTTTTTCCACCTTCACGAATCAAATTTTTTTACTTCGCAATAAGTAAACATTTTTTTGCGCCATTTTCTGTCGCATCCATCATATTAGAAGCTGTTAAACGGAATGGGTCAATCGAACCATCTGGCACAACAACAGCGCCCACTAAATCTGGATTTACAGAAGGCTCCATAATTTTAGCTAAGTCAGGATCAATGGCTTGCGCATCAATTCCAGATTTTGCACAACTCTCAAGGAAGGTTTTTTTGATAGTCGAGAGAATCTTCAGGCAAAGTGATAAATAAGCCTTCCGTTTCATCTACGCAATGGCGCGCAATTTTGCGCAAAAATACGGTTTTTCTTTTAATACATTCTTCAGCAGATTCTTGGTCGTTCACGGCATAACGTGCACCACTGTGTAATAATCCGTGGTTACGTCCTGTCGCACCCGTCGCAATATCGCGGCGTTCCAATAAAAATACAATCAATGCCACGAAGTGCACAGTCACGCGCAATACCAGCACCCGTTGCGCCACCACCGATAATAATAACATCAGTACTGAGTGGCGAAAAATCTCCAACATCTTTGTACATGCTAGGCGATAATCCCATGTTTACCCCCAATTCCCAAAAATTTAACAAAAAGTAATATAAAAAAATACAGAGAATATTGTATTTAAGTATGCTTAAATTAACAACATTTTGAGCGGAAAAAGAAAATGAATTTGTGAAGTTGATCACAATAATTTTTCGCATTCGCTCAGACAAAAGTAAAATTTTTGTGAAACACTTCACATTTTTGCATTTTACTACTTTCTTATTTTTTTATTTTCTTTTATGATGCACCACATCCCTTATTATCTGAAGGGTAAATTTCAATAACACATAATTACAAAGTTGGAGAAAAAAATTATGTTTGGTCCATTTAAACCCGCTCCGCATATTGCGGAACTTCCAGCGGAAAAAAATTGATTCCACGTATAGACGCTTACGTTGGCAAGTATTCGCAGGGATCTTCTTTGGTTATGCCGCATACTATTTCGTGCGTGCAAACTTTGACTTAGCACAACCTGGTTTAATTCAAGCTGGTCTTTATACAAAAAGCTGAGCTTGGTGTAATCGGTTCTGCAGCTGGTCTTGCTTACGGTTTATCAAAATTCGTCATGGCTGGTATGTCTGACCGTTCTAACCCTCGCGTATTCCTACCATTTGGTCTATTACTATCTGGTTTTATGTATGACCTTAATGGGTCTATTCCCATGGGCAACCTCTGGCATCGCTATCATGTGGGCGATGATCTTCTTAAATGGTTGGTTCCAAGGTATGGGATGGCCTCCATGTGGTCGTACAATGGTGCACTGGTGGTCTAAATCTGAACGCGGTACTATCGTATCTATCTGGAATACAGCACACAATATCGGTGGTATGATGCCTGGTGCAATGGTGCTATTAGCAAGTGCCGTCTTCTTCAGCACTCATGGTATCGAAGCACAAGCAAAAGACATTTGGCAACAATCCCTATACTATCCGGGTATTGCAGCAATGATCTGTGCAATTCCAGTTTACTTCGTGATGCGTGATACTCCACAATCTTGTGGGTTACCATCAATCGAAAAATGGCGTAATGACTACCCTGATGACTATAACGAAAAAAACTTACGAAAACGATTTAAGCACAAAAGAAATCTTCGTTACTTATGTATTGAAAAAAACAAATTGTTATGGTACATCGCACTTGCTAACGTGTTCGTATATTTAATCCGCTACGGCGTATTAAAATGGTCTCCGGTTTACCTAAGTGAAGTAAAACACTTCAACATCAAAGGTACCGCATGGGCATACACAATCTATGAATTAGCAGCGGTTCCAGGTACATTATTATGTGGTTGGGTATCAGATAAAGTATTCAAAGGTAAACGTGGTTTAACTGGTTTCATCTTCATGATCTTAACCACTGCAGCGGTTGTTGCATACTGGATGAACCCAGCTACACCAGAAGCTGAATTAGCAAACTACAGCGCATGGTATCAAAAATCCATACCAATTAACTGACTTTATTTTAATGACTTTAATCGGTTTCTTAATCTATGGTCCTGTAATGTTAATCGGTTTGCATGCTCTTGAGTTAGCACTGAAAAAAAGCAGCAGGTACTGCAGCAGGTTTCACAGGTTTATTCGGTTACTTAGGTGGTACAGTTTCTGCATCTGCAGTTATCGGTTGGGCTGCTCAACATTACGGATGGGACGGTGGTTTCTACGTAATGATCGGCGGTGGCGTATTAGCGGTGTTATTACTCTTAATCGTAATGGTCGAAGAAGGAAAAACACAAAGCGAAATTAGGGCGATACTTACGGTACTAAATAATTAGTTTAAAAAAGGCGGCGAGCAAATGGCTTAGCCGCCTTTTTTGTAACTAAAATCTAAAAAACCCATAAAAATTTACCGCACTCTTAAGGAGAAAATACTTATGAAACTTAAAACTTTAGCGCTTTCTATTAGCAGCTGGCGTACTTGCGGGGTTGCAGCAGCCATTCATCAAGCATGGCAAACACCCAAATGAAATCAGACAAAATCATTATTGCTCACCGTGGTGCTAGCGGTTATTTACCAGAGCATACTTTAGAATCTAAAAGCACTTGCGTTTGCACAACACGCTGATTATTTAGAGCAAGATTTAGCACTGACTAAAGATGGTCGTTTAGTGGTTATTCACGATCACTTTTTAGATGGCTTGACTGATGTAGCAAAAAAATTCCCACATCGTCACCGTAAAGATGGTCGTTACTATGTCATCGACTTTACCTTAAAAAGAAATTCAAAGTTTAGAATGACAGAAAACTTTGAAACCAAAGATGGCAAACAAGCACAAGTTTATCCTGGTCGTTTCCCACTTTTGGAAATCACACTTCAGAATTCACACCTTTGAAGATGAAATTGAATTTATCCAAGGCTTAGAAAAAATCGACTGGCAAAAAAAGTAGGGATTTATCCAGAAATCAAAGCACCTTGGTTCCACCATCAAAATGGCAAAGATATTGCCGCTGAAACGCTCAAAGTATTGAAAAAAATATGGCTATGATAAGAAAAACCGATATGGTTTACTTACAAACTTTCGACTTTAATGAGTTAAAAACGTATCAAAACTGAATTACTTCCAAAAATGGGCATGGATTTGAAATTAGTTCAATTAGTGGCTTATACAGATTGGAAAAGAAACACAAGAAAAAAAGATGCGAAAGGTAAATGGGTAAACTACGATTACGATTGGATGTTTTAAACCAGGTGCAATGGCAGAAGTGGTGAAATATGCTGATGGTGTTGGTCCAGGTTGGTATATGTTAGTAGATAAGGAACAGTCTAAACCAGGCAACATTGTATACACACCATTAGTAAAAGAGCTTGCTCAATACAAAGTTGAACTTCATCCATATACCGTGCGTAAAGACGCATTGCCAGAATTCTTCAAAGATGTAAATCAAATGTACGATGCATTATTGAATAAATCAGGTGCAACAGGCGTATTTACTGATTTCCCAGATACTGGCGTAGAATTCTTAAAAGGGAAAAAAATAATATCCCTCATAACCGTGGGTAAATAATACCCACGGTTAAATAGCTTTCTATATTGTAGAAGCTAAAAATCTACTCTAACAGAGTAACATCATACTCAATCTAGGTGTTCTAACCTAGAATTCAAATAAGGAGGCTATTTCAAAACACTCCGTATTCTTTTTTAACAAATTCTTCCCCTTTTTATTTAGGGAAAATACCCTTCATTTCAACCGCACTTCTAAGGAGTGATCTATGGATAAATCATTAAAAGCGAACTGTATTGGCGAGTTTTTTTAGGTACAGCCTTATTGATTTTCTTTGGTGTGGGCTGCGTTGCAGCACTAAAAGTAGCAGGCGCTAGTTTTTGGCTTGTGGGAAATCAGCATTATGTGGGGGATGGGCGTTGCACTTGCAGTATATGCAACAGCTGGTTTATCTGGCGCACATTTAAACCCAGCAGTAACCATTGCCCTTTGGAAATTTGCTTGCTTTGATGGCAAAAAGTAATTCCTTACATCATTTCACAAATGCTCGGCGCATTCTTTTGCTGCAGCATTAGTTTATGCCTTATACCACAATGTTTTTATCGATTATGAAGCTTCTCATAACATTGTTCGTGGTACACAAGAAAGTTTAAGCCTTGCGGGTACATTCTCCACTTATCCTCATCCAAGTTTAAGTATTGGTGGAGCCTTTGCTGTAGAATTCGTGATTACTGCAATTCTTATGGCATTAATTATGGCATTAACTGACGATGGAAACGGTGTACCTCGTGGTCCACTTGCCCCATTATTAATTGGTGTATTAATCGCAGTTCTCGGCGGTGCTATGGGCCCATTAACAGGTTTTTGCCATGAATCCAGCACGTGACTTCGGACCAAAAATTCTTTTGCTTATCTCGCTGGCTGGGGCGAACTCGCTCTAACTGGCGGACGAGAAATCCCTTATTTTATCGTTCCAATGGTTGCACCTGTTTTAGGCGCATTAGCTGGTGCATGGTTATACAAAAAAGCAATTGGCGGCAATTTACCTTGTAAATTGCGGCCGCGAATAATTATTTGTAAGGAGTAATACTATGACAGACAAAAAAATATCATTGCATTAGACCAAGGCACAACAAGCTCTCGCGCAGTATTATTAGATCATAATGCGAATGTGGTTGAAATTGCACAACGTGAATTTACCCAAATCTACCCTAGAGCCGGCTGGGTAGAACATAATCCAATGGAAATTTGGGCAACTCAAAGTTCAACCTTAAACGAAGTCGTTGCCAAAGCGGGCATTACGTCTGATGAAATCGCCGCTATCGGTATCACCAACCAACGCGAAACCACCATTGTATGGGAAAAAAAGCAACGGGTACGCCTGTTTACAACGTATCGTATGGCAATGTCGCCGTACAGCAGACATTACCGATAAATTAAAAAGCCGATGGCCATGAAGAATACATACGTAATACCACTGGCTTAGTGGTTGACCCTTACTTCTCTGGTACAAAAAGTAAAAATGGATTTTGGATAACGTTGAAGGTGCTCGAGAAAAAGCAGAACGAGGCGAATTATTATTTGGTACCGTTGATACTTGGCTTTGTATGGAAACTGACTCAAGGCCGAGTACACGTAACCGATTACACCAATGCATCTCGTACCATGTTATTCAACATTCACACCAAACAATGGGATGATAAGATGCTTGAAATCTTGAATATTCCACGTTCAATGTTACCTGAAGTACGAAACTCTTCTGAAATTTACGGACAAACCAATATCGGTGGTAAAGGCGGTGTTCGTATTCCTGTTGCAGGGATTGCAGGTGACCAACAAGCTGCACTTTACGGACATCTTTGCGTACATGCAGGCCAAGCCAAAAAACACTTATGGCACAGGCTGCTTTTATGTTACTCCACACAGGTAACAAGGCCATTACATCCAAAAATGGACTTCTCACAACCATTGCTTGTAATGCTAAAGGCGAACCAGAATATGCCCTAGAAGGTTCTGTATTTATCGCGGGTGCATCAATCCAATGGCTCCGTGATGAACTCAAAATTGTTCACGATAGCTTTGACTCTGAATACTTCGCACAAAAAAGTGACTGATAGTAATGGCGTATATGTTGTTCCAGCTTTCACGGGTTTAGGTGCACCATATTGGGATCCATATGCGCGCGGTGCAATTTTTGGTCTTTCTCGTGGAGCAAATCGTAATCATATTGTTCGTGCAACCTTAGAATCTATTGCTTACCAAACCCGTGATGTCTTAGAGGCTATGCAATCAGATTCGGGTGAACGCCTACAATATCTCCGTGTAGATGGTGGCGCAACAAACAATAACTTCTTAATGCAATTCCAAGCTGATATTTTAGATGTAAATGTTGAGCGTCCTGTCGTGAAAGAAGTGACCGCTCTAGGTGCTGCTTATCTTGCTGGTTTAGCAACAGGCTTCTGGAAAGATTTAGACGAGCTTCGCGATAAAGCCCGTGTAGAACGCACATTCAGTCCAGACAGCGACAATGAAAAACGCGAACGTCGCTACAAAGGCTGGAAAAAAAGCAGTTAAACGCTCATTAGAATGGGCAAAAGAGGATGAGGAATAATTTTTTATTGACTATTTTCAAATGTTCATTATTACTTCAAAACGATCGTAAGTGCGGTCGTTTTTTATTGGTTTTTTTATCTCAAATCAGTAAACTAAAGATATTATTTTCTCAATGGAGAATCATCATGAAACCTTATCTCATTGCCCCTCTATTCTGTCTGCCGATCTTGCTCGACTTGGAGATGATGTACAACGTGTGCTTAATGCTGGCGCTGATGTCATTCATTTCGATGTGATGGATAACCATTATGTGCCTAATCTTACTTTTTGGTCCCGCAGTATGCCAGTCCTTACGTGATTATGGGATTACTGCGCCAATTGATGTACATTTAATGGTAAAAACCTGTGGATAGAATTATTCCTGACTTTTGCTAAAGCTGGGGCAAACTATATTACATTTCATCCAGAATCTAGCGAACATATTGACTCGCACTTTACAACTCATTCGTGATCACGGTTGTAAATCTGGTTTAGTTTTTAACCCTGCAACACCACTCAAGTTATTTAGATTATGTGCTAGACAAAATTGATATTGTATTATTAATGTCAGTAAACCCAGGTTTTGGTGGTCAATCCTTTATTCCTGCAACCTTACAAAAACTTCAACAAGCACGTAAAATTATTGATAACAGTGGCTATGATATTCGTCTCGAAGTTGATGGTGGTGTTAAAGTCGATAATATTGCAGAAATTGCTGCTGCAGGTGCTGATATGTTTGTGGCGGGCTCAGCCATTTTTGGAAAAATCCGATTATAGACAAGTAATAGATCAAATGCGTACACAATTATCAAAATGTGAAAGCCCAACAATATTTTTTTAGAAGAGATAACAAATGAATACACAATTTAAACTTATTGGATTTGATTTAGACGGAACCTTAGTAAATAGCCTGCCAGATTTAGCCTTATCAGTAAACTCTGCATTAACTGAATTTAGCTTACCTAAAGCATCCGAAGAATTAGTACTCACTTGGATTGGCAACGGTGCACCAGTCTTAATTGCTCGAGCATTAGATTGGGCTTGTGCCCAAAGCGGTCGAGAATTAACAGCGTCTGAGATTGAAAAAGTAAAAGCGCAGTTTAATTTTTACTACGGTGAAAAATTTATGCAATATCAGCCGTTTATATCCCAATGTGAAGGAAACTTTAGAAAAATTTAAAAGAAAAAGGCTATACGCTTGCAGTCGTAACAAATAAGCCAACACGTCATGTTCAACCTGTCTTGGCCGCATTTAGTATTGATCATTTATTTAGCGAAATGCTTGGTGGACAATCACTACCTGCGATCAAACCCCATCCAGGGCCACTTTATTATTTATGTGGAAAATTCGGTGTTGAACCACGCCAAATACTTTTTGTTGGTGATTCTAAAAATGATATTCTTGCTGCACACGCAGCAGGTTGCCCCTGCTGTCGGATTAACCTATGGGTATAACTATAACATGCCTATTAGCGATTCCAACCCAGATTGGGTATTCGATGATTTTTCTCAGCTATTAACAATTTTGTAAGATATCTTTAAAAATGGGGCGGCAGTTTTCCGCCCTAACTCAATCTAAAGATTCAACATTCCTTCCAACGTTTCCTGCGCAATCATCCAATCTGCTTCCACTATTTCTAACGACTTTTTCACCGTCACTTGTTCATTCAAAAGTGCGGTTAATTTTTCTTTATTTTCTGCATTATAAAGCTCTGAATCCGACAGCTGATTTTCGATTTCTACAAGTTGTTGAGAGTACTTATCCATTTTGTCTTCCAACTGAACTATTTTTACGAAATGGCGCGGTTTGTTGACGTAATTCTCGCCTCACGGCGTTTTTTTGTTCTTTACGATTTTGGTTAGAAGTAGCATTTTCTGTAGCTTCAATTTCATCATTAGATTTGGATATCAATTGACTATTTTGTTCAGTTAACCATTTCTGATAATCGTCTAAATCCCCCTTTAAATTCTTCCACTTGTTTATCATGTACTAAATAAAATTCTTCTACCGTATTACGTAGTAATGACGATCGTAGAGACAACAACTAGCGAACCTTCGTAATCAACCAAGGCTTCTGTTAAAGCTTGGCGCATATCTAAATCCAAGTGGTTAGTTGGCTCATCCAATAACAGCAAATTTGGGCGTTGCCATACACTAATGCTAAAACTAATCTCGCTTTTTCACCACCAGAAAAGGATTTCACCGTCTGATTCACTTTATCTCCGTGAAAAGCAAAACTACCAAGATAATCACGTACCTGCTGTTCAGTTTGTTCTGGTGCGATTTTTTGCATATGCCAAAGCGCAGATTCGTCCGCACGAAGCGTATCCAACTGATGTTGAGCAAAATAACCAAGTTGTACACCTTTAGCAAGTTGAACATTGCCTGAAAGTGTGGTTAGCTCTCCAGCTAAAAGTTTAATCAAAGTTGATTTACCTGCACCATTTTTCCCCAATAAACCAATACGTGAACCTGGCACAAGATTAAGTTTAATTTTACTCAAAATTTCAACCGCACTTTCCCCTTCTCCATAACCTGCACTAGCTTGTTCAATCATCACTAAAGGGCTTGGCAAAGTAGCAGGGGAACGAAATGCAAAGGTGAAGGGATTATCTGCATAAGCTGGTGCAATAAGTTCCATTCGTTCTAACGCTTTCACTCGACTTTGCGCCTGTTTTGCCTTAGTTGCTTTTGCCTTAAAGCGATCAATATAGCTTTGTAAATGAGCAATTTTTTGTTGTTGCTGTCGATACATCGTAGCCTGTTGTGCAAGTTTAGTCGCGCGCTGCACCTCAAAAGACGAATAATCACCGGTGTATTCATTCAGTTTTTGATGTTCAATATGCAAAATTTTATTCACGATTGGATCAAGAAAATCACGGTCGTGAGAAATCAGCACCAATGTGCCTTGATAATTCACTAACCAACGTTCCAACCAAATCACCGCCTCCAAATCTAAGTGGTTCGTCGGCTCATCAAGTAACAATAAATCTGACGGGCAAAGCAACGCCTGTGCTAAATTCAATCTCATTCGCCAACCACCAGAGAAGGATTTCACAGCATGACTGGTTTCTACCTGAGTAAAGCCCAAACCATGTAAAAAGTGTTTCCGCACGAGATCGAATTGTCCACGCATTAATAGCATCAAGTCTATCGTGAATGCGTGCAATCGCATTACCATCGTTTTGTTCATTCGCCCAAGTTAATTCTTGCTGTAAGCGGCAATATTCTCGATCACCTTGAATTACATAATCAATTGCAGAAACATCCAGTGCAGGCGTTTCTTGATTCACCCAAGATACCGACCAATTTGATGGATAAGTCACATCTCCGCCTTCTGGCTGAAGTTCTTTTTAACAACGCCAAAAGAGAGGATTTACCATAACCATTTTTTTACCCACTAAACCAACTTTTTTTGTTTAGGGGTAATCGTAGCTACTGCATTGCCTAGTAATTCCGTTTGTCCACGCTTTAAGGAAATATTATTAAATACAATCATTTTTTTCTAAAAACACATCTTAATTTTTTTGCTTATTTTGCAACATTATGTTGAATATGCAAAACTTATTACAAAAATCAATTTCAATCAATAAGAAATAACTACTTACGGCAGATTTATTTTGTTGTTACTAGGTAAATTAGGTAGAATAAGCGAAATTTTTATACTGAGATTATGAATGAAAAACAAGCAATTCTAGCCGCACTTTTTAGGGTACATTCTTACTAACAGGATGTGCAAATAAACCTGATGGAGAACGTATGACTCCCTTTGAAGGGTTCAATAGAACAATGTGGAAATTTAACTATAATGTGATGGATCGTTATGTTCTTGAACCTGTAGCTAAGGGCTGGAATAATTACGTCCCTAAACGCGTTTCTTCAGGCCTTACAAGTATGGCGAACAATCTTGATGAGCCTGTAAGCTTTGTAAACCGATTAATTGAAGGTGAACCGAAAAAGCCTTTGTACATTTTAACCGTTTTTTTGGATCAACACTATATTTGGTTTAGGTGGTTTTGTTGATTTTGCGAGTGCAAGTAAAGAATTACGCATTGAGCACCAACGCGGATTTGGTGAAACACTTGGAAGCTATGGCGTTGATGCTGGCACATATATTGTTTTACCTATCTATAATGCCACTACACCGCGCCAATTAACTGGTGCTGTAGTAGATGCCGCTTATATGTATCCTTTCTGGGAATGGATAGGCGGGCCATGGTCCCTCGTTAAATATGGTGTTCAAGCTGTAGATACCCGTGCTAAAAAAATCTGGATAACGCAGAGCTATTACGTCAAGCCCAAGATCCATACGTAACATTTCGCGAGGCTTATTACCAAAAATCTTCAATTCAAAGTCAGTGATGGAAAAGCTGAAGATCATCAAGAGACACTTCCTGATGATGTGCTAAAAAGAAATTGATCAATAAACAAAAGTGCGGTAATTTTCCCCTCACTTTTTATTAATTAAGGAAAAACCATGACAACAATTATTCATACCGAGCATGCCCCTGCAGCAATTGGCCCTTATGTTCAAGCCATTGATTTAGGCAATTTAGTACTTACATCGGGTCAAATTCCTGTCAATCCAACAACAGGCGATATACCAACAGACATCGTAGCACAAGCACGCCAATCCTTAGAAAATATAAAAGCAATCATTGAACAAGCAGGTTTAACTGTGGCAGATATTGTCAAAAACAACAGTTTTTTTGTAAAAGATCTCACTGACTTCACAGCAGTAAATGCTGAATATGAACGTTTTTCAAAGAAAATCATCATCCTCACTTTTCCCGCACGCTCTTGCGTAGAAGTAGCGCGATTACCAAAAGATGTAGGGGTTAGAAATCGAAGCCATTGCAATACGAAAAATAATAACTTCTGCAACTAATTATCAAAAAATGCGGTCATAAACTTGCGTGTTTCTGACCGCATTTTTATATAAATTTTTCTATTCTACCTTGAATTTTAATAACCCTTCCCCACTAAAAGAGGAAGATTAATCCTAACTTAGAGAGAACATATTATGATGCGTATTCTTCTTTTTCCTTGCTACCAATATGGCCGTTATGTTGGTGTTGGGAATTATTTTAAGTGTCACAGGCATAGCTGGAAACAGTACCAGTGGTGTTTTTAATTATGGCCTTACTATTTGGTTTTGCCGGATCTTTAATTTCTTTATTTCTGTCAAAAACAATGGCATTGCGTTCAGTTGATGGAGAAGTTATTACTCAACCTCGTAACCAAACAGAACATTGGTTAATGAATACCGTTGCTCGACAAGCACAACTTGCGGAGATTCCAATGCCAGAAGTAGCAATTTACCATTCACCAGATGTCAATGCTTTTTGCAACCGGTGCAACAAAAGTAATTCATTAGTCGCAGTGAGTACTGGCTATTGAATAACGATGACAGAAGCAGAAGCGGAAGCCGTACTTGCTCATGAGATTTCTCACATAGCAAATGGTGATATGGTAACTATGGCTTTATTACAAGGTGTGTTAAATACTTTTTGTAATTTTCTTATCACGTATTATTGCAACAGCAGTCGCAAGCTCACGTAATAATAACGGTGAGGAAACGCGTAGTTCTAGCTTATATTTTTTTAGTGTCAATGGTGTTAGAGATGGTATTTGGCGTACTTGCTAGCATTATTGCAATGTGGTTCTCACGTTATCGTGAATTTCGAGCAGATGCGGGTTCTGCAAGCCTTGTCGGCAAAGAAAAAAATGATTATGGCATTACAGCGTTTACAACAATTACATGAACCACAAAACCTTGAAGGTTCACTCAATGCTTTCATGATTAATGGCAAACGTAGTGAACTCTTTATGAGCCATCCACCGCTTGAAAAAAACGCATTGAAGCATTACGTAATCTTTAAAAATAGATAAAAAAATCGGTCACCCTTTCATGATGACCGATTTTTATTTTCCTTTCTTCACCCAATATTTGAATGGCGGTGTTCCTACTTCACTTTTGCAACAACGTATGATCCATAAATTGACAAAAAACTAGGAATATCACGCGTTGTGGCTGGATCATCAGCAATAATAAGTAATACCTCTCCCTCATTTAAATGACGAATATTTTTTTACGTACAAGCATGACAGGTTCTGGGCAACGAAGCCCCATGGTATCAAGGGTTTGAGTAATAATAATTTCAGACATTTTTCTTTTTATCATTGAAAAATGTGCGGTAAAAACCACAGTATTTTTTTACCGCACTCTATAACTTATCTTAACGTCTTGGTAAATAGCGAATAGGATCAACTGATTTACCTTTATAACGAATCTCAAAATGAAGCTTCACAGTATTTGTACCGGAGCTACCCATTTTTGCGATTTCTTGACCAGCTTTAACTTCTTGTTGATCGGTTACAAGAATTTTGTCGTTATGCGCATAAGCACTTAAGAAATCATCGTTATGTTTGATGATGATTAAATTACCGTAACCACGTAAAGCATTGCCAGCATACACGACGCGACCCTGATGCAGCCGCTTTAACAGACTGTCCACGAGAACCACTAATATCAATTCCTTTATTTCCACCATCAGTATCTGAGAAACCTTGGATAATATTACCTGAAGTCGGCCATTGCCATGCAACATTTGATGCGATTGGCGCAACAACATTGGCATTAATCGATGTGCTATTGGTGTTATCTACTGGCGTAGTTGGTGCTGATGGTGTTGTCGCAGGGGCAACTGGTGTTGTCGCAACCGGTACCATTGCTGGTGCGCTATTCGCTACACCTGCACCAGATTTAATTGGGCCAATGATTGTGCCATCTGATCCTATTTGCGTACCGTTTGCGCCTGGCGTATAGGTGACTGCCGGTTCTGCAGGTGTTGTCGATACAGCCGCAGTAGTTGTTGTCGTTGCTGCCGCAGGTTGTTTTACAGGAACCGTTGTTGTCACGGTTTTTGTACCACAATTAGAGATTTTTTTAAAGTTTGTCCTAGACTCAAACTATAAGGCTCAGTCATGTTGTTCAATGCAGCTAATTCTTTTTACATCAATCCCTGCCAGGTAGGCTATTAAGAACATGGTATCGCCTTTGTTCACTTTATAGGTATTGCCTTTGTAAGAGCCTTTTTCAATTTGGCTATAATCTGGTGCATTGGTATTTGGATTGCGTGGAACATTAATATGTTGTGAACCTACGCAATCAGAAACTGTTTTAGTGATAGTTTTTGTTTGCACAGCTGGCGCAAGAGCTGGTGTTGGCGCTACTGGTTTTTGAGCTGGCTGAAATGCTGGCTGTGCAGGTTTGAATACCGGTTGAGTAGGCGCTGCTGGCATGGCAGGCTGTTGATAGGTTGGTTGGAAATTTGGCTGTGGAGTTTTGCACGCTTGTTGGTACACCGCCCATCGCTGGTACCGTGTTTTTTTGAATTTCTGGTTGCCAAGAACCGCCCGCACTTTCGCCATTGACTGGTTGCATGATGCCAGGGGAAAGATTGCCATCAGCATTGCTGATTGGAGCGGGAGAATTAGAGGTACAAGCCGATAATACAACAAGACTCAAAGGGAGTAAGAGAAATGATTTTTTTCATAACAATTCCTTATTATTCCTTTATTATTTCGTTTGCGCTGGCATTGTATTTTTTTGAATTTCTGGCATAAAGCTACCGCCAGCAACAGCGCCTGTGCCTTCTACTGGTTGCATGATGCCGTTTGGCAACGCATCTGGATCTTTAACTGGTTCTGATGCACATCCAACTAATACGAATCCAGCCATTAAAATAAGACCTAATTTATTCATTTTTTTCTATCCTAGTTTTTTTCAATATAAAGTAAGCAATGACAGCCAGCACAACGACTGACCAACCTATAATTTCAATAGATTTTTCGCAATTTTGCTGCGAATTTTTTTCACCGCCCCAAGCGGCTAATTTTGCCACCAGCAAGAAACGCGCTAAACGTGAAACAAATGCGGTAATGGCAAAAGGGAAAAATGCCATTTGCATTACCCCAGAGCAGAGAGTAAATACCTTGTAAGGAATTGGGCTAAAACCCGCTACAAACACAACTAATACGCCCCATTGCTCAAACCAATTTTATGGCTTTTTGCCCAATGCGCACCATATCCCCATTGTTGTACAATGTTTTCTACCCAATCCGTTGCATAATAACCAATTGCATAACCAATAACCCCACCAATGACAGAAGCAATTGCCGTATAAAATGCAAATTTCACCGCACTTTTTGGCTTTGACATAGACATTGGGATCAACATCACATCAGGCGGAATAGGAAAAAAATATCGCCTCGATAAAACTAACAAAAAGATAGCCAAAAAGTCGCAAAGCGATGCGTTGACCATTGCATGGTTTTTATCGTACATCGTACCGAAAAATTTTTCATATTTCTTCTCTATTTGGTAAAACGCGCCATTATTCCTGCTCTAACCAATCTTGTAAAGCCGAAAGTGAATGATGCGCAGTAAGATCTGCTTGAATTGGCGTGATAGACACATAACCATTTTTCACCGCATGGAAATCCGTTCCCTCGCTTTCATCCTCAGGTAATGCTGAAGGGCCAATCCAATAAATCGTTTCATCACGAGGATCCCTTTGTTTAATGACTTCTGCAGACGAAGCACGGTAACCCAAACGACACACCTTGTAACCCTTTAATTCTTCAAAAGGTAAATCTGGCACATTGATATTAATAATTTCACGAGGATTTAATAATTGATGATGTAATTTTGGAATGAGATCACACACCACTCGTGCTGCAGTTTCATAATGTTGACGACCATCTAATGAAACCGCAATAGCAGGCAAGCCTGAAATGACGCCCTTCAAGAGCTGCGGCTAATGTGCCAGAATAAATCGTATCATCGCCCATATTGCAACCTGCATTAATGCCCGATACCACTAAATCCACTTGGCCAGATAAAAATCCGTTTAACGCTAAATGTACACAATCTGCTGGCGTACCATTCACACAATAATCGCCATTGTCTCAAAATGGCGTGGGCGAAGTGGCTCCACTAATGTAAGCGAGCTTGATGCTGCACTTCGATTACGATCAGGTGCAACAACACGACTTCTGCAATTTTTTTCTTAATTCTGTTGCTAAAACTTGAATGCCTTCCGCGTGAAAAACCGTCATCATTACTGACTAAAAAATTCGCATTGTACTTCCTTATGCTTCTGTGTAATTTACTAACTCACGAACTAATGCCGTGGCATAACTGCCCGATGGCAAATAAAATTTCAAACGCAAGCCTTCTGGCTCGAATGCCCAAGAAAAACGCTTTTTGCTTTCATTAATAATGGACGACGCGCTGCCTTCATTCTCTCTTGTTTCATTAAAGGATCGAAAACTGAATGTTTACTTACAATTTCATTTTTCAATATCGCTTGCGGCCAACACATCTTCGCCAATTAAAGGGGCGGTGAGTAAAAATATCTTGATTTTCTAACCGCACTTGCAAGGCATTTAAGTCTTCTTTTTCGTCCGCTTTGAACCAACTGTGCGAACCGGCTAATTGCACAATATCGTTTGGCAAAACTTGATTTGTTGCGCCCTTTTCGATACGTGCAGCCACAACTAGATTAAAAATTTCACTGCGCGCAGCGGAAAGATAAAAACTGCGTTTTTTGCGATCTTTTACCTTGATTTCCCCTTGCGCCCAACGCAATGCTTGCGTGAGGTTATGACCATCTCGACCAAAAACGTTGTTCCGTAAAATAATTGGGGAAACCAAAAATTTGCCACAAAATCTAACCGCACTTTTAAGCTCATCAGATTCTTCTGCGCCACGCAATAAAAATATCGAAATAATTTCCCTCAAGGCTACCCGTTCGAATTTTTCGGTTATGTCGAGTAACCGTTAAAATCTCTACGCCATCTAATTCAAATTGACTGAAATCGGGCGTTTCCATTCCTGGCATTTGTAAACAAAACCATTGTTCTGTCACCGCTCGACGATCTTTCAACCCCGCATATCCCATATTGCGTTCAGAAACACCGGCAAATTTAGCTAATTTTTCGCCAACAAATAAGGTGTTGCAATCTGTTTTTGCGTACATATAACGCAACAAACTCACCTTCGCCTGACATTTCATAGCCTAAATGCTCTTTTACAATAAAATCCGTGCATTCAGCCTTTAAAAGTGCGGTGGTTTTTGGCGGTGTTTTTTTAATGCCAAATAAGGGAGTTGTTCGAGCATGATTAAGGGTTCTTTTTTTATAGAAAATAATTGCGCGAAATTTTATGCGACTTTTGGTGATTTATCCACTAAAATAACCGCACTTTTTGTTCTTGTTGAAGGATTTTATTATGTCAAAATTGGCTGAATTACAAGCAGAAACCCGTGAAATTATCGCTGATTTACTTAACGATGGTAGTGACCCGGATGCGCTTTATATTATTGAGCATCACATTGCTCATCACGATTTTTGATTTGTTAGAAAAATCGCAGTAGATGCGTTTAAAGCTGGTTATGAAGTTTCCGAAGCGGAAGAATTTGAAGATGATGATGGCAAACCAATTTTCTGTTTTGACATTATCAGTGAAGTAGAATTAAAAGCGGAAATTATTGATGCGCAACAAAAAAAGAAATCCTTCCGTTATTAGAAAAACATAAAGGCATTTATGATGGTTTGGGGCACCTATTTTGAAGATCCGAATGCCGATGACGATGAATACGGCGATGATGGGGAATTTTTGATGACGAGGATGTCGAAGAGCCTCGTGTGCATTAATTATTCTTTTTAACCGCACTTAATAAGTGCGGTTATTTTTAGGAGTTTCAATATGAAATTAAAATCGCTTTCCTTAGCATTATTGGCGTTGCCTTTTTGCTGTGCCTGCATTGGCGGATAATCCGCAAAGTGCGGTGCAAAATAATATTGTTTCTTTTTAATGCTGAAGTTGAAAAAGAAGTTTCACGAGATTTGTTACAAGTTACGCTTTTTATCAGGCAGAAGGCACCCTCACTTTCAACCTTAAATAAAAACGATCAATGAGAAATTAAGCAACGCGCTTTCTATCGCGAAAAAAACGAAAGTGCGGTAGAAATTAAAGATCATTTTTCGTCATACCAGTGTGCGTTATAACAATCAAGGCAAGCAATCTGGCTGGATTGATCGTGTAGAACTTGTATTAGAAAGCAAAGATTTCCAAGCCATCTCTAAAGTGATTAGCGAGCTTGATGGCGTTATGGCGGTGGAAAGTACGAATGCACTTATTTCATCAGAAAAAAATTAATGAGTTTAGAAAATGAATTAACTCAAGCTGCGTTGGATAAATTTAAAAAAACAAAGCCACATTAATTCAAAATTCATTGAATATGAAAGGCTATCAAATTTTAGATTTAGATGTCTCTTCCGTGAATGAACAAACCATGAGCCCACGACCTTATATGATGGCGATGGCAAAAATCTGCCGATATGAGTGCGGTGGATTCTTCTGGTGATGGTTATCTGGAAAATGGTAAAGAGAAAATAAAAGCACGCATTAGTGCGCGAATTGCATTGCACGCGGAATAATTTTTCGCTACAATGGTACGACTTTTTAACCGATTTTTTTATAAGGAAAAACATAATGAAAGTAGCAAAAATGTAGTGGTAAGCATTGCTTACCAAGTTCGCACTACAAGATGGCGTATTAGTAGATGAAGCGCCAGCGAATCAACCACTAGAATATTTACAAGGCCACAATAATTTAGTGATCGGTCTTGAAAAAGCGCTTGAAGGCAAAGAAGTTGGCGACAAATTTGAAGTACGTGTACAACCTGAAGAAGGTTACGGTGCATACAGCGAAAATATGGTTCAACGTGTACCAAAAGATGTATTTCAAGGTGTTGATGAACTTGAAGTTGGCATGCGTTTCTTAGCGGATACTGACATTGGTCCAGTTCCAGTGGTGATTACTGAAATCGATGGCGATGAAGTTGTAGTTGATGGAAATCACATGTTAGCCGGTCAAGAATTACACTTCACAGTTGAAGTTGTCGCAACCCGTGAAGCAACATTAGAAGAAATCGCACACGGCCACGTTCACGGTGCGCATAGCCACCACCACGATGATGACGAAGAAGGTCACGGTTGTGGCTGTGGCGGTCATCACCACCATCACGACCATGATCACGAGCACACTGGATGCTGCGGCGGTGGTCACGGGCACGGACATGGTCACAGCAGCTGTGGCTGCGGCGGTCATTAATTAAAAATAGCCGAAAAACATTACCGCACTTTAACAATGAAGTCTGTTATTGCTTTCTAAAATAAAAAAACACGATGAGAAATCATCGTGTTTTTGTATCTTTGTATTAATGCCTATCTTATAAAAATATGGGTAAACTCTTCTAACATTTCTTTTTGGCCATACGCTTGATTGCACTTCACCAATATGTTTTTTTACGAAGTAAAAAGCATCGCTAAGCGAGATTGACCGATACCACCGCCGATAGTTAATGGTAATTTTCCGTTTAATAAATCTTGGTGCCAATCCATTTTTAAACGGTCTTCATCACCCGTTATACCAACTTGTAAACGTAATGCACTTTCATCTACTCGGATACCCATTGAGGAAAGTTCAAATGCTTTTGCCTAATTGATCATTCCATACCAAAAATATCACCGTTTAAGCCTTTATAGCCATTTTTCAGATTCAGTCGTCCAATCATCATAGTCAGGTGCACGACCATCATGAGGTTTGCCATCTGAAAGTTTGCCGCCAATCCCAATCAAGAATACTGCTCCGTATTCTTTACAAATTGCGTTTTCACGCTCTTTACTGCTTAAATCTGGATAGCGTTTTACTAAATCTTCGCTATGCACAAAGGTAATGTGTTTTGGAAGAATTGAAGGAATATCAAAACGAGCTTCTACGGCTAATTCCGTTAAGCGAATAGCACGATAAATAGAATTTACCGTTTCTTTTAAGTATTCAAAATTACGACGACCTTCAGGAATCACTTTTTTTCCCAGTCCCATTGATCCACATAAACAGAGTGGGTTGGGTCAAGAGAGTCTTCATCTGGACGTAATGCTTTCATATGAACAAACAAGCCTTCGCCTTCTTTAAAATTGAAGCGAGCAAGAGTATGGCGTTTCCATTTTGCTAGGGAATGCACCACTTCAAATACTGCATTTGGAATACATTTCACGTTAACCTGAACTGCTTTTTTTCAATACCAGATAAGTTATCTTGCATTCCGTTCCCCACTTGGCTCAAGATAGGGCCTTGTACTTCAATAATGCCAAGTTGTTCAATAAGGTTTTGGGTGAAGGTATTCTTCACAAAGCTAATTTCTTGTTGTTGTAAAAATAAATGTCTTTTTCATTTTTTTATAACCTTTTTTTAATCCGCTGTTTAATTTGTTAAGTATTATTTAATAAAAATCGAGCATTATTTCAAGTATTTTTATTTACTTTCTTTTATAAATTAAATATTATCTAATCTAAGTTATAAAAATTAAATAAAATCTAAAGGAGATGATTTTATGCACAACATTGATAATTTAGATCAGCAAATCTTACGTGTACTAACCAAAGATGCGAGAACTCCCTATGCCGAGATGGCTAAAAACTTTGGTGTCAGCCCGGGAACGATTCATGTGCGGGTAGAAAAAAATGCGTCAATCGGGCATTATTGAAGGCACGAAGGTGATCATTGATGAGCGTAAATTAGGGTTAGGACGTATGCTGTTTTATCGGCATTATTCTAAAAAAAGCGCAAAAGATTATGAGAAAGTGATCAAAAAAAGCTAGAAAGTTTCGATGAGGTGGTGGAAGCCTATTATACAACGGGTAATTACTCGATTTTTCTTAAAGGTGATGACACACACAATCGCAGAATTACATTCTGTTTTGGCGACCAAGATTCAGTTAATAGATGAAATTCAATCCACTGAAACCTTGATTTCAATGCAAAATCCAATTTTTAAGAGATATTAATCCATAAAATAAAAGTGCGGTGAACGTTCACCACACTTTTGCTTGATAAGAAAACTATGCCTTTACATTCTCTTCCAAAAAAATGCCAATAGCTCATCTTTTAGCAATCATTTTCTTTTCACCGGTACGGCGGTTTTTATATTCAATTTCGCCATTGTCTAGGTTTTTCTCACCAATTACAACTATATGCGGCACACCAATAAGTTCCATGTCTGCAAACATCACGCCCGGGCGTTCTTTACGATCATCAAAAATCACGTCTATGCCTTGTGCTTTTAAGGTCGCGTAAAGCTCTTCGGCTAAGGCTTGGACTTTTTCCGATTTGTGCATATTCATCGGCACAATGGCGACAGTGAATGGGGCGATTTCATCTGAAGGCCAAATAATACCGCGATCATCATAATGTTGTTCAATCGCTGAAGCAACCACGCGAGTTACGCCGATACCGTAGCAACCCATTGTCATCACAAGAGGTTTACCATCTTCACCTTGAACGGTCGCTTTCATTGCTTCAGAGTATTTTTTTACCAAGTTGGAAAATATGTCCCACTTCAATACCACGTTTGATTTGAAGCGTGCCTTTACCATCTGGACTTGGATCACCTTCTACTACGTTACGTAAATCAAATACTTCAGGCATTGCTACATCGCGTTCCCAGTTCACATTGAAGTAATGTTTTCCATCGATATTCGCGCCACAGCTAAAATCAGACATTAAAGCTACAGTGCGGTCAATAATTGCTGGAATATTTAAACTCACAGGGCCTAAAGAACCAACACCCGCACCAATTTTTGCTTTGATTTCTGCTTCCTCTGCAAACTCAAGAGGATCTGCCACTAATGGGTGTTTTTGTGCTTTGATTTCATTTAATTCATGATCACCACGAATAATCAACGCAACAAGCGGTTGGTTTTCGTCTGCACCTTTTACAATCAAGGTTTTTACAGTTTTAGTGATTGGTTGATTAAATTGTTCTACAAGCTCATTAATAGTTTTCGCGTTTGGTGTATCAACCAATGTCATTTCTGCAGTTGGCGCTTGACGCTCACCGATAGCTACCGCTTCTGCAAGCTCAATATTCGCTGCAAAATCCGATTCTGTTGAGAATACAACATCATCTTCACCGCTTGAAGCTAACACTTGGAACTCGTGGGAGGCGGAACCACCAATAGACCCTGTATCCGCTTGTACCGCACGAAAAATCTAAGCCCTAAACGGTTAAAAAAATGTTACTGTATACTTGATACATCACATCATAAGTTGCTTGCAAACTTTCTTGTGTCGTGTGAAATGAGTACGCATCTTTCATAATAAATTCGCGCGAACGCATTACACCAAAAACGAGGGCGCACTTCATCACGGAATTTAGTTTGAATTTGGTATAAATTAAGCGGAAGTTGCTTGTAAGAAGAGACTTCACGACGTACTAAATCGGTGATCACTTCTTCGTGAGTTGGCCCCAGTACAAAGTTACGGTTTCCGCGGTCTTCAAAACGAAGAAGTTCAGGACCATATTGCTCCCAACGGCCAGACTCTTCCCATAATTCCGCAGGTTGCACAACAGGCATTAATACCTCAATTGCCCCCCCTTTGCTCATCTCTTCGCGAATAATCTTTTCTACTTTTTTCAATACGCGAATACCCGTCGGCAACCAGTTATATAAACCTGATGCCATTGGGCGAATCATACCTGCACGCAACATTAATTGGTGGCTCACTACCTGAGCATCATTTGGCGTTTCTTTAAGGGTGGAGAATAAATATTGACTTGTACGCATTGTTTAACCTTAGATTCTAAGAACTGAAAAAATTGGCGCAAGTATAACAAAAAAGTGCGGTGATTTTTAACCGCACTTTCGATACTTACTCATTATTTTGCGCTTTCGCCAAAATTGCTTTATGTTCCTGAATCAATGCCATAAAAGGCTGGCCAAACCGTTCTAATTTGATAGAGCCCACGCCATTAATTTGCAACATTTCAATATTGCTTGTTGGCATATATTGTGCCATTTCTTGCAAAGTCGCATCATTAAAGACAATGTACGGCGGAATATTTTTCTTTATCGGCAATTTGTTTGCGTAAGAAACGCAAGCGTGCAAATAAATCCTTATCGTAATTTTGCAACACTTTGGCGTTGTGGATTATGGACAATTTTACTGATTGAAGAAATACGAGGCATTGCCAGTTCTAATGGTTGTTCACCTTTCAGAATCGCTTTCGCACTTTCAGTAAGTTGCAACGTTGGATTTAATTCACTAATGACTTGTTGCACAAAACCCAAAATGAATAAGCTGACGAATAACAGACTGCCAATGCTCTTTACTTTTATCTTTTTCCGATACCATACACCGAAAGTTTATCATGTTGGCGTTCAATAATTTTTCTGATTATGCATTCCACGCAATACCGCAATCACATAATGTGCACCGAAACATTGCCCCACTCGATAAATAGTAGACATTACTTTTTTTGCGCATCGACTAAACCATCATATTTTTTTAGGAGGATCGAGGCAAATATCACAGTTATTGCATGGTGTTTGTCGATGCTCACCAAAAATAATTGAGAAGAACTAAACGGCGACAAGTCTGGCTTTCCGCAAATTCACCCTATAGCTTCTAATTTATGCTGCTCAATCTGACGCTGTGGCGTTTCTGGTTTTTCTAAAAAGAATTTTTTTGTAACCAAGCATAATCCGCCGGCTCATAAAAACAAAAACGGCCTCTGCAGGTAAATCATCACGTCCTGCTCGCCCTGTTTCCTGATAGTAAGATTCAATGCTGCGAGGTAAATCAAAAATGGGCAACAAAACCGCACATTGGATTTATTAATCCCCATTCCAAAAAGCAATGGTTGCGACTACCACTTGAACATTATCACGCTGAAAAATCCTGTTGCACGCGCTCACGAAGTGCCGTTTCCATTCCAGCGTGGTAAGCAGCAGCAGAGACGCCTTTATTGCGTAAACTTTCCGCAATTCTCTCAACCTTATTTCTGCTGTTGCAATAAATAATCCCACTCTTGCCCTTTTGAGCTAACACAAAACGCGTCAGTTGCTCCATTGGTTTTATATTTTTTTCTTCCAAGGTATAACGAATGTTTGGTCGATCAAAAACTACCAATATATTTATGCGGATTTTTCCAGATTAAGGTGAGTCAAAAATATCTTGGCGAGTAGCATAATCGGCTGTCGCGGTGAGTGCCATAATCGGCGCATGAGGGAAACTAGCTTTTAAACCGCCAAGCTGGGTATATTCAGGGCGAAAAATCATGCCCCCATTGAGAAATACAATGCGCTTCATCAATCGCAATAAAAGCTAACTTTACTATAAGAAATAAGTTGAAAGAAACTGTTCGCCATCACTTTTTCTGGCGACACATAAAAGCAGTTTAAGTTGCCCAGAAATAAAGCTTATTTTGTACTTGTTTCTGCTGTTCTAAAGTCTGACTAGAATTAAGAAAAATCCGCCTCAATTCCATTAGCTTGAAGCTGATCTACTTGATCTTTCATCAAGGAAATCAGCGGAGAAATCACTAAAGTTAAACCCTCAAAACAAAGTGCGGGAATTTGGTAACAAAGTGATTTTTCCATTACCCGTTGCCATTACCACCAAAGCATCTTGTCCGTTTAACACGGCATTGATGACTTCTTCCTGTCCTTTACGAAAAGATTGATAACCAAAAAACCGATTTCAAAACAGAAAGTGCGGTCGGTTTTTTTCTATTATTTTTGGTGATAAAGGAGAATCAGGCATCTTAGAACTGCACGTTCTCGCCATGTGCAGCACAAGCTTCGACTAAACAATCCCAAAAACGTTTTCCGTCATTAGAAACCCAGTCGCCATTTTTTTAAAAGCAAAATGAAAGCCACCTAATTTACTCGCAATCCAAAGCTCAAGTAATGGTTCTTGCTTGTTAATCACTATTTGTGTGCGATTATCAAAGGTGATTGTAAATACTGAACCTTGCGTTTCACAATCTACATCCGCACCTTGCTCTTCCAATTCTTCTTCAATTTTTTGCCAAACTTGTTCAATATTTTGGTGAAATTCTGCAATATTCATAAAATGTTCCTGTTTAAATCTGATAGAATGCGGCAAATTATAAAAGCCTTTCTTAAGCTTGTGAAAGGCGGATTTACCGATAAGTAAGAGAAAAAATGAAAAAAACTACTATCAATTTTAGTGCTTAGTGCAATTTGCATTGTGGCAACAGGATGCGGCGTAAAAGGTCCTTTATATTTCCCAGAAAAAGAACAAGCACAACAAACCAAATAAGCAATTACAATCGCAAAATCAAAAACAGGAACACAACATGAATTTCTTCCAATATAAAAATAATAAGCTTTTATGCTGAAGATATTCCGGTTCAACAACTTGCTGAACAATTCGGTACACCTCTTTATGTATATTCTCGAGCGACACTTGAACGCCATTGGCATACTTTTTGACTCAGCCTTCGGTAAGCGTCCTCACTTAATTTGCTTTGCTGCAAAAATCTTGCTCGAATATCGGCGTATTAAAACATCATGGCAAAAACTAGGTTCAGGTTTCGATATTGTCTCGCAAGGCGAACTTGAGCGTGTACTTGCAGCGGGTGGCGATGCATCAAAAGTAGTTTTTCGGGCGTTGCTAAATCCCTGAGAAGAAATTATTCGTGCACTAGAAGTTGGAATTCGTTGCTTTAATGTGGAATCAGTTTCTGAACTCAAATACATTAACCAGATTGCAGGCGAGATGGGGAAAATAGCGCCAATATCTTTACGAGTGAATCCAGATGTTGATGCGCATACACACCCTTATATCTCAACAGGATTAAAAAGAAAATAAATTTGGTGTAAGCGTAAATGAAGCTCGAGAAGTATATAAATTAGCCTCAACGCTGCCAAACATAAAAAAATAACAGGGATGGATTGCCACATAGGGCTCACAGCTCACTGAATTGCAACCATTTTTTTAGATGCAACAGATCGCTTTAATTATCCTAATAGAACAATTAAAAGAGGATGGAATTACATTAAAACATCTCGATCTTGGCGGTGGTTTAGGCGTGACTTATACGGATGAAACACCACCTCACCCAAGCGATTACGCAAATGCATTGTTAGAAAAACTAAAAAAATTATCCTGAACTTGAAATTATTCTTGAACCAGGCAGAGCAATTTCTGCAAACGCGGGAATTTTAGTAGCCAAAGTGCAATACCTAAAAAATAATGAAAGTCGTAATTTCGCGATTACCGACACAGGAATGAACGATATGATCCGTCCTGCATTGTATGAGGCTTATATGAACATCGTAGAAATTGACCGCACTTTTAGCAAGAGAAAAAGCCATTTATGATGTTGTAGGGCCTGTTTGTGAAAACCTCTGATTTCTTGGGCAAACAACGGGAACTTTCTATTGCTGAAGGTGATTATATTGCTCAATGCTCAGCTGGCGCCTATGGAGCAAGCATGTCATCAAACTATAACTCTAGACCCCGTACTGCAGAAGTTTTAGTAGATGGTGATAAATCCTATTTAATTCGTCGTCGTGAAAAATTTACAAGAGCTATGGACATTAGAGTCGACCATTTTAATCGCTATCTGATTAAATTTTTAATCTAACTATATAATTTATTCACTTATGATATACCTAAAAAAACAGTAACTTTATGCGTAAAATCAAATTTCTATCAGTTCGTCGTGAACTAATAGAAATTATTTATAAAATGGCACGTTTATCGTCACTAAGGGGGAATTTATGCAAGAAAAACTAAGCGTTTTATTAATTGACGATCATCCATTAATGCGTCGTGGCATTAAACAACTTATAGAATTAGACGATAACTTTGAAGTGGTGGCTGACGTAGGCAGCGGTACAGAAGGGATTTCTGTGGCATTACAAACATCACCTGATGTGATCATTTTAGATCTCAACATGAAAGGACTTTCAGGGTTAGATACGCTCAAAGGATTACGAGCAGAAGGCGTTGATGCGCGAATCTTAATTTTAACTGTCTCTGATGCTAAAAATGATATTTATACGTTAATTGACGCCGGTGCTGATGGCTATTTGCTAAAGGATACAGAACCCGAAACCTTACTAGAACAAATTAAAAAAATAGCGCAAGGTGAAGTGATCTTAAGTGATTCTATTAAAGATTTATTACTTGAACGAAGACATGAGCAAAATCCATTAGATAGCTTAACAGATCGTGAAATGGACGTACTTCGTCAAATTGCGACAGGATTATCAAACAAACAAATTGCAGCTCAACTGTTTATTTCAGAAGAAACCGTGAAAGTACATATTCGTAATTTATTACGTAAACTCAATGTGCACTCTCGTGTAGCCGCAACTGTGCTCTTTTTTGAACAAAATAATAAATAGTTTACAAAAATGCGCAAGGTTAAAAAACCAAGCGCATTTTTCTACTGAACATTTTCTACTTGGATAAAGAATCCTTTATCATTCAAAATAACGCTGTAATCTGTTTGATAACTTTTTGCTCTCAGTCACCACTAAAGCATGGCAACTTCTAATACCTTTTTTTGTGGATAAAAATTGCGTTTCTCTTGCTTGAAGAATTTGTTTCACCATCATACTAGTTTGGGTTGAGTCTCCTTGCTGCTTAAATGCATCAGATAGCACTTTTGACACAGAAAAAAATCATTACATTGTGGCACTATCACTGGCTTATAAACTGATTTGTCCTTTGCTGTTTTTCATGTTTTGTTGAAACAACTGTTGTCGGTTTTTCTCAATAGATGTCTTAGGTTTCGAGCTAATTCCCTCTACCAAAGCTTTAGGCTTTTTGTCTGTCAATTTCACAGCTTGTTTTTTTATTTTTTTAGTACTCATTTTCTTGACTAGAACTAATTTAGTTTCTTTCGTTTTTAGTTTGTTGCTTTTTATCTAAAGATTTGGTTACTACAATTTTTTATTTATTTGATTTTTATGTACCGGTGCTGCAGTAACTGATGTTGTAAAAAAATGGCAACAACACCAAAAATGAACGTTATCAATTTTCTCATTCATGTCTCCTTAAACATAAAGTGCGGTTAAAATTAACCGCACTTTGAATGTTAAATTAAAAGTAACGCGATAAATTAAAGGTAGTAATGTTCTACGTAATTTAATTTATCATCTAATTTTAATACTAAAGGTTGGCCTGTTGGAATTTCAAAAATCCATAATTTCAGCATCAGAAATACCGATAATATGTTTTGCCAACGCACGGAGTGAGTTACCGTGAGCAACAACTAAAAACTCGTTTACCAGAAAGCATTGCTGGTGCAATTTGATCTTCCCAGAATGGAAGTGCACGCTCTAAAGTAATTTTTAAATTTTCTGCATTTGGCACTACGTCAGATGGAATATTTGCGTAACGACGGTCATTGTGCGCAGAATTTGGATCTTGAGGATCTGAGATCTGGTGGAGAAATGTCATCAAGAACGACGCCAAATATGAACTTGTTGGTCACCGTATTGCTCCGCAGTCGCTTTTTTTATCTAAACCTTGTAAAGCACCATAATGACGTTCATTTAAACGCCAGTTTTTCACTTGAGGAATCCATAATTGATGGGATTCTTCTAACACGATGTTACAAGTTTTGATTGCGCGAGTTAGCACAGATGTAAATGCGATATCAAACTCATAGCCAGCATCTAATAATTTTTGCCCGCTGCTTTTGCTTCTTCTACGCCGCGTTCTGTTAAATTTACATCACGCCAGCCAGTGAACAGGGTTTTTCGCATTCCATTCACTAAAACCGTGACGGATAAATACTAATTCCATAAGAATCTCCCAAAATTTAAGTAAAAGATAACTCTCACTTTATAGCAAAAATTGAGTATGTTTAAAAGCAAAAAGGCGAGTTTTCCTGATCTTTAGCAAAAAATAGAGGCTAAACTTTTTCGCCTTTTAACAAATATGATAAGATTTGTGCGATTTTAAGAATTTAGGAAAAATTATGCTGTATTCGGGATTAAACAAAAAAATATCGCCATTTTTCACCGTACTTTTTTTAGTAGCGGTTTGTTGATTTTTTTCCCCAATAAGCCATGCTTCTGATCTTAACCTGATTCAAAAAGCAAATTAAGCAACAAGAATCTAAAATTGCTGAACAAAAAAACGCGAGCAAGCTAAGTTACAAGCTAATTTGAAAAACCATGAAAGTAAAATTAATGCTGTCGTGGGTGAGTTACATGAAACAGAAATGAGCTTGAAAGAAATTCGTAAGCAAATTTCTGACTCAGATAAACAACTCAAACAATTGGAAAAAAACAAGAATCTGAACAAAAATCACGATTAGCGAAACAAATGGATATGATTTATCGCTCAGGTTTAAATCCTTCCGTTATTGAAAGAATGTTTTCTAAAAATGCGGAAAAAGCAGAACGCATGAAAGTGTACTATCAACATTTAAAACCAAGTTCGAATAGAAATAATTGATAGTTTAAAAGCAACACAAGCTCAAATTGTATCCCAAAAAGAATCCATTTTAGGTCAGCAAAAATCATCGAGATCAACTTTTAACGCAAAAAACAGCAACAAGAATTACAAAAAAATCACAACAAGAACGTCAATCTACGCTAAATGAACTTAATAAGAATTTGGCGAGAGATCAAAATAAATTGGATAGCCTAAAGGCTAATGAACAAAGCGCTCCGTCAAGAAATTCAACGTGCAGAAAAAGCGGCTTTAGAACAAGAAAAAAAGAGCGAGAAGCGCTTTCACAGCGACAAAAAGCTGAAGAAAAACGGACTTCAAAACCTTATCAACCGACAGCACAAGAACGTCAATTGCTTAACAGTACAAGTGGTTTAGGGGTTGCCAAAAAACAATATTCAGCACCAGTTTCAGGGCCAATTTTACATAATTTTGGAACGATTCAGGCAGGTGAAGTTCGTTGGAAAGGTATGGTTATTGGTGCCTCAGCTGGAACTGCAGTCAAAGCGATTGCGGCTGGACGTGTCATTTTAGCGGGGTATTTGAATGGCTACGGTTATATGGTCATCGTCAAACATGGAGAAACCGACTTAAGTTTGTATGGTTTCAATCAGGCTGTATTGGTGAAAGTTGGTCAACTTGTTTCTGCTGGACAAACTATTGCTCAAGTGGGTAATACTGGTGAAATCTCTCGTTCCGCACTCTATTTTGGAATTAGCCGAAAAGGCACACCAATGAACCCAACTGGATGGATCCGTTAATGAAACCTCTCATAAAAAGTGCGGTGAAAAATTTCATCATTTTTTCTACCGCACTTTATACTTCTATCCCCCTTGCGCAAAATAAACTTGCTATTGTTATTGATGATGTAGGCTATCATCTCAAAGAAGATGCGGCTATTTTTGCAATGCCGCGTGAAATTTCCGTAGTAATTATTCCTGCTGCGCCTCATGCTCGAGCACGTAATCAAGAAGCAAAAATCTCAAGATAGAGACATTTTTAATTCATATGCCGATGCAACCGGTGAGTGCGGTGAAAATAGAAGATGGAGGACTACATTTAGGAATGTCTTCAGCGCAGGTCAATGATCGGGTAAATACAGCCAAAAATATCGTGAATTATGCAATTGGCATGAATAATCACATGGGCAGTGCCGCTACAGCCGATCCCCAAATTAATGACTTATTTAATGACCGCACTTCAAGAAAAAACATTTATTCTTTTTAGATAGTCGAACAATAGGAAAATCTGTAGCAGGAAAAAAATAGCAAAAGAACAAGGAGTTCGTTCATTAGATCGCCACATATTTTTTTAGATGACAGTAACGAACTAGCTGACGTTCAACATCAATTTCAAGCCGCAATTCAATATGCAAGGAAACATGGTACAGCGATTGCGATAGGACATCCTCGTCCAAATACCATTGCGGTGTTACAAGCAGGAATTAACAATTTACCTGAAGATATCCAACTGGTAGGAATGGGCAACTTATGGCGTAATGAAAAAGTAATTCCACCTAAACCATTTATTCTATTATTTACAGAAATGCCTGCGCCAACCTCAATGGAACCTTTTTGAACCCGTAGGATTACTACGTGGAATTCTAAAATAAAAAAACCTGATTTTACAATCAGGTTTTTTTGTCTTATTTAGAAAGTGCATTTCTAATCTACCTTGATGTCTTTCTAATAATTCCTTCGCCTCTAATTTCGATAAGTTACTCAAAAATCATCATAATTGCAAGCTTGGCATTTTGCTCTGCTTCAATTAATGTCTGCTCAGCGAGCACTTTATCACAATCTGTTGCTTGCATCACAATACGCACAGCACGTGCTTTTAAGCTTTTTCATTACTGGCTTGTACATCGACCATCAAATTTTCGTAACATTTACCCAATAAAATCATACTTGCAGTAGTCAGCATATTCAGTACCATTTTTTGTGCTGTGCCAGATTTTTAAGCGACTAGACCCCGTCAATATTTCAGGGGCCAACAATAGTTTCTATCGCAATATCGGCTATCTCAGCCATAGCAGATTCTGGATTACTCGTAATAGAAATTGTCAACGCATCAAGAGATTTCGCGTATTGAAGACCTGCAATAACATAAGGTGTGCGGCCACTTGCAGCGATCCCGACTAATACATCATTTTTTGAGAAATTTATACTTTGTGAGATCCTCAAGTACAGCTTTCGTATTGTCTTCTGCCCCTTCTACAGGATGACGGATAGCATGTTCGCCCCCGCAATAATACCTTTGACCATTTCTGAAGATACACCAAATGTAGGAGGACATTCTGACGCATCCAATACGCCAAGACGACCGCTCGTCCCAGCCCCAATATATACTAAACGCCCGCCCTGTTTAAAAGCATGAACGATTTTATCTACTGCTAACGAAATCTCAGGCAAACATGCTTCAATAGCTAAAGGAACTTGTTTATCTTCCTTATTCATTAATCGAACAATATCTAAAGCACTTTTGACGATCAATATCAACTGAGTTCGGATTTCGTTGTTCCGTAATTAACGTGGATAAACTTTTTAATATAATGTCATTCATATTTTTGGCCTTAGTCTTTAGGAAAAATAGCTCCCAAACTAACCGCTCTTTTTGCGCCAGTTACGCTAGATAAGTTTGCTGGTAAATTGTTCATTCGACAATAAGCCAACCAAGCAAAAGCAGCGGCTTCCACATAATCAATATCAAAACCTTGCTCTGTCGTTGTACCAACCTGCCAATCGAGTAAATTATCATGCAATCCACGCATAATTAAGCTATTCTTTTGCACCGCCGCCACATACTAGTAAACGTTTTGGTAAATCTGTTTTTGAGTTGATTTAGTGTATTAACAATGCTTGTTACCGTTAATTCAACAAGCGTCGCTTGCACGTCTTCTGGAGCTAATGTCATTTTTAGATGAAAGAGCGGTAAGTTTTTCTGATGTTTTTCTACTTTGTCAATTAACCAATCAAGATTAAATAACTCTCCCTGTACTTTTTGGGAGCGGGTAAAGAGAAAAAAAGGTTCATTTAATAATTCCTCAAGCAGAACTTGATTCACGTTGCCTTTTTGAAGCCCACTCACCATTTTTGTCATAGCGAAGACCTTGGTGTTTTTTTCTATCCATTGATTCAATAATGTATTACCAGGCCCCGTATCAAAGCCAATTACAGGTTGATTAGGAAACAATATAGAAACATTACTAATCCCACCAATATTTAAAACCACTGTAGCAAAATCAGCATTTGAGAATACAGCTTTATGGAAAGCAGGTACAAGAGGAGCCCCTTGTCCGCCTAAAGCCATATCTTTACGACGAAAATCACCAATAACAGATATCCCCTGTTTTCGCTGCCAATAAATTCATATCGCCTAGTTGCATTGTGAAAGGAAATGCAGAAGCAGGAGAATGCCATACTGTCTGTCCATGACAACCAATAGCTTCAATTTGACTTGGAATAAGATTATATTTTTGTAGAAAGCTATGTACACAATCACAATACAGTAAAGCAAGCTCATGATCGAGCTCGCCTAAATTTTGTAGAGTTGTTTCACTAGCTTGAATGAGTTTGGTTAATTTCTGACGTAAATTTTCTGGCATAAGAAAAAAATCAGATAAGATAAGTCGAGGCTCCAGAGAAAAAAATCAACAAGAGTAACATCCACTCCATCTAGACTAGTTCCAGACATCATGCCAAGATAATATTGAGGTTTTCATACTAATTATTTTTTTATATTTTGAATATAATAATTATATATCTAATTCAAAAAGAAAAAAATAAAAAAAGAATTATTAAATAATATAAAAAGGGGTATGAGTATAAAAGATATTTTATGATCAATTGAAAAGAATATTTTAATGGCAGGGGCGGAGGCTCGAACTCCCAACACCCGGTTTTGGAGACCGGTGCTCTACCAATTGAACTACGCCCCTATTGGTATGAATAAATTGGCGGAATGGACGGGACTCGAACCCGCGACCCCCTGCGTGACAGGCAGGGTATTCTAACCAGCTGAACTACCACTCCGCTAAATTTGGTAATTGGCAGTGCCTTACCTCACATGGGGATACCCCACACTACCATCAGCGTTACAACATTTCACTTCTGAGTTCGGTATGGTATCAGGTGGATCTATTGCACTATCTCTGCTAAAAATTTTTTTATTTTTAATTTACTCAATGAATAAACTAAAAATAAACCTGGCGGTGCCCTACTCTCACATGGGGATGCCCCACACTACCATCGGCATTACAGCGTTTCACTTCTGAGTTCGGTATGGTGTCAGGTGGTTCCACCGCACTATCGCCGCCAGGATAATTCTTTGATAACTTGTCTTTCTCTTTTTATCTTTCGCTACTCAGCTCTTACTCGACCTTTCACTCGTTCTTATTGGCCACAAGCTGAATGTTTAGTTAATTTCTTTTTCTTTCACTCTGTTTTCCAAAAAAACACTTGAGCGTTGTATAGTTAAGCCTCTCGGGCAATTAGTACAGGTTAGCCTCAATGACTCACATCACTTACACACCCTGCCTATCTACGTCTTAGTCTTAAACAACCCTTACACACTTGATGTGTGGGAGAACTCATCTCTTGGCAAGTTTCGTGCTTAGATGCTTTCAGCACTTATCTCTTCCGCACTTAGCTACCCGGCAATGCGTCTGGCGACACAACTGAACACCAGTGGTGCGTCCACCCGGTCCTCTCGTACCAGGAGCAGCCCCAACCAATTCTCCAACGCCCACGGCAGATAGGGACCGAACTGTCTCACGACGTTCTAAAACCCAGCTCGCGTACCACTTTAAATGGCGAACAGCCATACCCTTTGGGACCTACTTCAGCCCCAGGATGTGATGAGCCGACATCGAGGTGCCAAACACCGCCGTCGATATGAACTCTTGGGCGGTATCAGCCTGTTATCCCCGGAGTACCTTTTTATCCGTTGAGCGATGGCCCTTCCATTCAGAACCACCGGATCACTATGACCTACTTTTTCGTACCTGCTCGACTTGTCTGTCTCGCAGTTAAGCTTGCTTATACCATTGCACTAACCTCACGATGTCCGACCGTGATTAGCAAACCTTCGTGCTCCTCCGTTACTCTTTGGGAGGAGACCGCCCCAGTCAAACTACCCACCAGACACTGTCCGAGACCGCGTTCCGCAATCTTCGTTAGAACATCAAACGTTAAAGGGTGGTATTTCAAGGACGACTCCATAGAAACTGGCGTTCCTACTTCAAAGTCTCCCACCTATCCTACACATCAAAATTCAATGTTCAGTGTCAAGCTATAGTAAAGGTTCACGGGGTCTTTCCGTCTAGCCGCGGGTACACCGCATCTTCACGGCGATTTCAATTTCACTGAGTCTCGGGTGGAGACAGCCTGGCCATCATTATGCCATTCGTGCAGGTCGGAACTTACCCGACAAGGAATTTCGCTACCTTAGGACCGTTATAGTTACGGCCGCCGTTTACTGGGGCTTCGATCAGGAGCTTCTCTTTCGATTACACCATCAATTAACCTTCCAGCACCGGGCAGGCATCACACCCTATACGTCCACTTTCGTGTTTGCAGAGTGCTGTGTTTTTAATAAACAGTTGCAGCCAGCTGGTATCTTCGACCGGTTCAACCTTCAGGGGCTAGCCCTTACAATCTACGCCGGCGCACCTTCTCCCGAAGTTACGGTGCTATTTTGCCTAGTTCCTTCACCCGAGTTCTCTCAAGCGCCTGAGTATTCTCTACCTGACCACCTGTGTCGGTTTTCAGTACGGTTTAGTAAAGCCTTTCGCTTAGTGGCTTTTCCTGGAAGTGTGGTATCAGTTACTTCAGCTCCGTAGAGCCTCGTCATCATCTCTCAGTGTTAAGGAAGTCCGGATTTGCCTAAACTTCCCACCTACCAACTTAAACGCACATATCCAACAGTGCGATAACCTAACCTACTCCGTCCCCACATCGCAGCTTTACCAAGTACAGGAATATTAACCTGTTTCCCATCGACTACGCTCTTCAGCCTCGCCTTAGGGGCCGACTCACCCTGCCCCGATTAACGTTGGACAGGAACCCTTGGTCTTCCGGCGAACGGGTTTTTCACCCGTTTTATCGTTACTTATGTCAGCATTCGCACTTGTGATACGTCCAGCTAACCTCTCGATTAACCTTCATCCGCTTACACAACGCTCCCCTACCCAACAGACTTACGTCTGATGCCGCAGCTTCGGTGCTATATTTCAGCCCCGTTACATCTTCCGCGCAGGCCGACTCGACTAGTGAGCTATTACGCTTTCTTTAAATGATGGCTGCTTCTAAGCCAACATCCTAGCTGTCTAAGCCTTCCCACTTCGTTTCCCACTTAATATAGACTTTGGGACCTTAGCTGGCGGTCTGGGTTGTTTCCCTCTCCACGACGGACGTTAGCACCCGCCGTGTGTCTCCTGAGTATCACTCTTTGGTATTCGTAGTTTGCATCGGGTTGGTAATCCGGGATGGACCCCTAGCCGAAACAGTGCTCTACCCCCGAAGGTGTCCGCTCAAGGCTCTACCTAAATAGATTTCGGGGAGAACCAGCTATCTCCCGGTTTGATTGGCCTTTCACCCCCAGCCACAAGTCATCCGCTAATTTTTCAACATTAGTCGGTTCGGTCCTCCAGTTAGTGTTACCCAACCTTCAACCTGCCCATGGCTAGATCACCGGGTTTCGGGTCTATACCTTGCAACTAGACGCCCAGTTAAGACTCGGTTTCCCTTCGGCTCCCCTATTCGGTTAACCTCGCTACAAAATATAAGTCGCTGACCCATTATACAAAAGGTACGCAGTCACCCTTTCGGGCTCCCACTGCTTGTACGTACAAGGTTTCAGGTTCTATTTCACTCCCCTCACCGGGGTTCTTTTCGCCTTTCCTTCACAGTACTGGTTCACTATCGGTCAATCAGGAGTATTTAGCCTTGGAGGATGGTCCCCCCATCTTCAAACAGGATATCACGTGTCCCGCCCTACTTCTCGTTAACTTAGTACCACAGCCTGGATGTCGAGTACGGGGCTATCACCCTGTGTCGCTAAGCTTCCCAGCTTATTCCTCTATCTCTGCTGCTATCATTAACAGGCTCTTTCGCTTTCGCTCGCCGCTACTGACGAAATCTCGGTTGATTTCTTTTCCTCGGGGTACTTAGATGTTTCAGTTCTCCCGGTTTGCCTCACTTACCTATGAATTTAGTAAGTAATAGTAGATTCTTCATCTACTGGGTTTCCCCATTCGGATATCTTGGATTAAACGCCTCTTATCGACTCATCCAAGCTTTTCGCAGATTAGCACGTCCTTCTTCGCCTCTGATTGCCAAGGCATCCACCTTGTACGCTTAGTCACTTAACTATACAACCTCAAATGTTTTCAATCACTTTAAGTTTTCACTTCAAAGTGCGCTCAATTTGATGCGTATTTTTCATTCAACTAAACACTTGATTGCTTTTTGTTCAATCAAGATTTTATGCAAAACAGGTTTGCTTTCAGAGTTTCCTTCTCAGTTCCCTCTTTTTCACCTTCCCATTTTGCCTACTCAGACTTTCTCTCGAAAAATCTCTTGTTTTTCAGCTTGTTTCCAATTTTTAAAGAACAGTAAGATAATCTAACAAAGTTATCTTTTAATTGGCGTCCCCACGGGGATTCGAACCCCGGTTACCGCCGTGAAAGGGCGATGTCCTAGGGCCTCTAGACGATGGGGGACATCAATTAAAGATACTCTATCTTCTTTTTATCTTTCAACGTTGCTTTTTTTGCTTCGTTTTTAATCTTGTCTACAACAATCAGTCAATCTGTGTGAGCACTCGCTGTCTCTCGTCTTTGGTAAGGAGGTGATCCAACCGCAGGTTCCCCTACGGTTACCTTGTTACGACTTCACCCCAGTCATGAATCATACCGTGGTAAACGCCCCTTGCGGTTAAGCTATCTACTTCTGGTACAACCCACTCCCATGGTGTGACGGGCGGTGTGTACAAGGCCCGGGAACGTATTCACCGCGACATTCTGATTCGCGATTACTAGCGATTCCGACTTCATGGAGTCGAGTTGCAGACTCAATCCGGACTTAGACGTACTTTCTGAGATTCGCTCCACCTCGCAGTTTCGCCACCCTCTGTATACGCCATTGTAGCACGTGTGTAGCCCTACTCGTAAGGGCCATGATGACTTGACGTCATCCCCACCTTCCTCCAGTTTATCACTGGCAGTCTCCTTTGAGTTCCCGACCAAATCGCTGGCAACAAAGGATAAGGGTTGCGCTCGTTGCGGGACTTAACCCAACATTTCACAACACGAGCTGACGACAGCCATGCAGCACCTGTCTCATGGTTCCCGAAGGCACTCCCGTATCTCTACAGAATTCCATGGATGTCAAGAGTAGGTAAGGTTCTTCGCGTTGCATCGAATTAAACCACATGCTCCACCGCTTGTGCGGGCCCCCGTCAATTCATTTGAGTTTTAACCTTGCGGCCGTACTCCCCAGGCGGTCGATTTATCACGTTAGCTACGGGCACCAAGCTTTTAAGCCCAATCCCCAAATCGACAGCGTTTACAGCGTGGACTACCAGGGTATCTAATCCTGTTTGCTCCCCACGCTTTCGCACATGAGCGTCAGTACATTCCCAAGGGGCTGCCTTCGCCTTCGGTATTCCTCCACATCTCTACGCATTTCACCGCTACACGTGGAATTCTACCCTCCCTAAAAGTACTCTAGTTACCCAGTCTGAAATGCAATTCCCAGGTTAAGCCCGGGGCTTTCACACCTCACTTAAATAACCGCCTGCGTGCCCTTTACGCCCAGTTATTCCGATTAACGCTCGCACCCTCCGTATTACCGCGGCTGCTGGCACGGAGTTAGCCGGTGCTTCTTCTGTATTTAACGTCAATGATATGTACTATTAGCACACATCCCTTCCTCAATACCGAAAAGAACTTTACAACCCGAAGGCCTTCTTCATTCACGCGGCATGGCTGCGTCAGGGTTCCCCATTGCGCAATATTCCCCACTGCTGCCTCCCGTAGGAGTCTGGACCGTGTCTCAGTTCCAGTGTGGCTGGCCATCCTCTCAGACCAGCTAGAGATCGCAGGCTTGGTAGGCCTTTACCCCACCAACTACCTAATCCCACTTGGGCTCATCTCATGGCATGCGGCCTTTCGGTCCCGCACTTTCGTCTCTCGACACTACGCGGTATTAGCTACAGTTTCCCGTAGTTATCCCCTCCATAAGCCAGATTCCCAAGCATTACTCACCCGTCCGCCACTCGTCAGCAAGAAAGCAAGCTTTCTCCTGCTACCGTTCGACTTGCATGTGTTAAGCCTGCCGCCAGCGTTCAATCTGAGCCATGATCAAACTCTTCAATTCAAGTTCAATCGCTCAATATACTGCTTAGCTATAAATAAAAAACACTACTTAAAAAAAGTAATTATGAATTTTCAGTTAAGCACCTATTAAGACTTCAAAATTAAAAAAATATTTTTTTAAAAACAAGTCAATCAACAAGTGCCCACACAGATTGTCTGATACATTGTTAAAGAGCAAAAACAACGACGCACTTGTAAACTTAAATACTTCACAACAGTGCGTCGTTGTGTGCGGTGCATTATAGGGATTTTCAAAACCCTTGCAAGTACTTTTTGCAAAAAATCATTTGAATGAACAAATTTTATTCGTCATCTAATTTTTCTATAGCCTTTCAAGCCATTCTTTCTCAAAAATTTCGTTTAATTTCTTTTAATAAACGCTCTTTTTTTCAGATTGACTTAAAAAAATTGGCTATTTTTTTATTTTTGCAAAAGCACATACTAACTTCCAATAAAAAAATCTAAAGTTGCTCCGCTGCCGCTTTTCTTTAATTCCACCAATGCATTTTTCTGCACCAATTTCTCTTAGCATAGCAACATCAGTGATGCCAACTTTTATTAGCGCTCTTTTCGTGCTTAATAGTTAAATTGGGTAAATCCTTTAATCTATTTAGCTTTCTTAAAGTACGATCTAACTTCTGATTGCGAATCTGCTGAATAGAAAGAATAATCAACTTTCTACACAACATATTATTACGCATCACCTGATCTGAAAGCGCATAATATTGAGAAAGTACAAATCTCTTATTCAACTCATTTGTTGTAAATGGTTCACAACCTAATTTACTTAATTGAATTGCAAGTTCATCCTCGCCACGTAGATAAAGTTTTTTTATTCTGCCAAATGGCAAACATTGTCTCTTCCTTGTGAAACAAAACCGTAACCTGTAAAAAAAGATTTTTAAAGGTAACATTTCCTACCAACTGATCTAATAGAAGGCAAACATTATTTATATGCTCGTCTTTTACGTTCATATTAACCTCATATGGATAAGTAGTTTAAAGGAGTTAGTAGAAGTACTTCTGATTTAGTTTATATCATGAAGTTTTTAATCTTACTAAGAATAAATTTCAGATTTGTGAAGCTGATCGTAAATTTGAAATTTATTTTTATGTAAACAATTGGTTTATATATAAATATACTATATTTAAAAAAATTTTTCTTACTATTATGTATTGTATATAATTTAACCTAAAAAAATTCAATTAACAAGCTTTTATCATAACTCCCTCATTTTTGAGGTTTAGCTCTGCTTTTTTTGGAATACAGATCCCATATTTTTCCAAATATGAATATTTTTTTCTTGACCTGTACATCAATACAGATATAATCACAAAAAAACTTGAACATTCAAACAGGAATTCACTTATGGCGACTCAAGAAGAAAAAAACAAAAAGCACTAGCTGCAGCATTAGGACAAATCGAAAAAAACAATTTGGCAAAGGCTCAATTATGAAGTTAGGCGATACAAAAACGTTAGATGTAGAATCTATTTCTACTGGATCGCTTGGCTTAGATGTTGCACTAGGAATTGGTGGTTTACCTATGGGACGAATTGTAGAAATTTTCGGGCCTGAATCATCTGGTAAAACAACATTAACTCTTTCCGTCATTGCTCAAGCGCAAAAAAAGCGGGAAAAAACCTGTGCATTTATTGATGCAGAACACGCCCTTGATCCTATTTATGCTGCAAAACTTGGGGTGGATGTAAAAGAACTTTTTGTTTCTCAACCTGATAATGGTGAACAAGCACTTGAAATCTGTGATGCATTAGTTCGCTCTGGCGCAATTGATGTAATCATTGTTGACTCCGTTGCCGCACTGACACCAAAAGCTGAAATTGAAGGGGATATGGGTGATTCCCATATGGGGCTACAAGCTCGTTTAATGTCACAAGCTTTGCGTAAACTTACCGGTCAAATTAAAAATGCAAACTGTTTAGTTGTATTTATTAACCAAATCCGAATGAAAATAGGTGTGATGTTTGGTAATCCTGAAACCACCACAGGCGGTAATGCATTAAAATTCTATTCTTCTGTTCGCTTAGATATTCGTCGCACAGGTTCTGTAAAAGATGGTGAAAATATCATTGGAAATGAAACCCGCGTAAAAAGTAGTAAAAAAACAAACTAGCAGCACCATTCCGTCAAGTAGATTTCCAAATTCTTTATGGCGAAGGTATTTCAAAAAGCAGGGGAATTATTAGAACTTGGTGTAAAACACAAGCTTGTAGAGAAATCAGGTGCATGGTATGCCTATAATGGAGAAAAAATTGGCCAAGGCAAAAACTAACTCAATGAAATGGCTCAATGAAAAATCCAGAAAAAGCAGATGAGTTAGAAGCTCGTTTACGCGCAGAATTAGTGGCTAATCCAGAACAAGCTTTAATGGCTGACATTGAACAATCTGAAAAATAGTTCAGAATCAGAAAGTGATTTTGAATAAATCAAATCATCAACGCCAAAAGTGCGGTCATTTTTAACCGCACTTTATATCAACTCAATAAAAAAATAAAGGAATCATTCCTTGTCATCTCTTGCTTTTTAATTACATAGTTAATCTTCTTTCTCGCAGAGAATATAGTGAATTTGAGCTCCGCAATAAAAATGCAGGAAAAGAACTTTTCGGAAGAAGAAATTGATAATGCATTATCTTTATGCCAGGCAAAAAAATTGGCAAAAGTGATCGTCGTTTTTTTCAGAAAAATTATATAAATTCACGCGCACAAAAAGGTTATGGTGTAGGAAGAATTCGACAAGAATTACTCCAATTAAAAAGGTGTGTCTTCTGATATTATTGATGAAGTTTTAATGGAATCAGAAATTGATTGGTATGAAATGGCAGAGAGCTTGTTACGTAAAAAATTCCCAAAATTACAACGAACAGCAAACACCTAAAATGAAACAAAAAAATTTGGCAATATATGTTATCACACGGATTTCGTAGCGATGAATTTGCTGATTTAATTGGGCAAAACCAAAGTGAATGGGATTAATGTAAAAGTTGAGAACAAATTTTATATATCCAAATGCCCAATACAGTCATAGCTAAACATCCGAATAAATGCATCATCAATACACAAAAATCCATTTAACCACTTGTCATTAAAAAAATAATTCCACAACTTCGGAAGAAAAAGAAGAAAATGTAGTTAGCGATCCTAAAAAAACCGGTAATTAAAAAAATAACCGCCATTCATAACTAATTTGTGGAAATTGCCAAAAAAGCCCAAGTAATACACCAATAATTAAACAACCAAGCAAATTAGCAATTAAAGTCCCAAAAGCAAACGAAGAAAATAAAGGATTAAATAACAATCCTATAGTCCAACGCAATGACGCGCCTAATATTGCGCCACAACTTATAAATAATAATGCCTGCATTAATAATCTAATCCAAATTGAGTTCGCAAATAACGAGCGACTGATTCTTCTTTTATTTGAGCCAATAACTTCTAACTCTGGACAAGCTTTTTTTAAACGAATATCTGCATCTTGCATGATACAGCCTTTACCAGCCCAAGAAAGCATTTCTACATCATTCATTCCATCACCAAAAGCAATACAGTCTTTTAACTCATACTCCCGTGATTCAAGTAAATGTTTTTAATGCATCGCCTTTTTGAAACATTCTTATTCATTACTTCCAAACAAGCTAATGCTGAATAAACAATTGTCGTTACGTCACCAAATTTATCTCGTAAATAAGTTTCTACTTCAACTAAATCTTCTGGAGTTTTTACCAATAAAAAAAGACTTTTTTTCTGTCCCACGTCCATGATGTTTGGAAAAAAATCGACAACGTTATAATCAAATCCGGATTCTTTATGAAAATGGCGCATTGCGGGAATGTCTTTATTAGTAAACCAACCTTCATCTTGATAGCTATTCATGCATACTTTGGAAGTATCAAATGGCGTTTTGTAAAGCTCGAGAACTAATTCTTCAGGGCAAACTATTGCTATAAAAGCAAATTACCCTGTAAATCCCGTACACGAGCACCATTTGATGTAATCATAACCGCACGTTCCGCACCAATTTTTTTCCAAGAATGGATGACACATCGGTATGGTTACGCCCCGTTGCTAAAAATGATATCCACACCGTTTTTGCTCTAATGCTCTCAGCGTATCAATGGTAAGATCACCGACTAAATGTTCAGGTGTTAAAAAGTGTGCCATCTAAATCAGACACCATTGCTCGAAAAAGGTAAATTCATAAAAACCTCAAAAAAATAATTTGCGGTTATCATATCACTAAATATACAAATTGCCCTTGTCTAAGATCAATGTATAAAAAAACCGTAATAAAAAAATAACCGCACTTTATTAAGGATTAAGGCATTAAATCAACTGATATATTTCCTTTCATTTGACAGCAGCACGCTAAAAACATAACCTTGTTTAATTTCGTCTTCTGTTAGTGGTCCGTTTGAACTCACTTCATAATCACCACTCACCACTAAAGTTTTACAAGAACCACAAATACCTTCTCTACAGGCAGCAATAATCGGTGCTTTATGCTCTTCCAAAGCAGCTAACAATGTTTTTCCAACAGGTACAGAAAAAGTTTGAGGTACAGGATTAGTAATAGAAAGCGTCACTTGTTTACTATTATCTAACATACAATTTTCTGCTGAAGAATGAAATTGCTCTAAAAAGAAACGCTCAGATGGGATACCAAGGGATTCTGTCATCGTACGTAAATCACGCATATAACTTTCTGGGCCACAAGTCAGCATCGTATAATCAGCTATATTGGGTACAAGGTCAGATAACATTTGACTATTTAAACGTCCAGCGATAAAGCCGTCGTCCGCATCAACAGAAGCATTAATAAATAGTTTTAACTGTGGAAATTGTTCTTTCAGTAACGCCCATTCTCGTTTAAAAAAATAACATCTTTAGGCGAATGGACACTATAGAATACTACCACATCTACACCCGGTTTATTTTTTTAATAACCAGCGAGTCATAGACATGATTGGCGTAACGCCACATCCACCAGCAACAAGCAAATATCGATCACTTACAATGCGGGTACAGGTAAATTTACCCATTGGATCGGATAGCCAAATTTGATCACCTTCTTTAATTTCGGATGTAATCCAATTAGAACCTACTCCGTTTTTTTAATACGACGAACGGTTAAAGTAACAAAACGGCTCATTCCTGGCGTAGACGATAGCGTATAAGCTCGTACAATATTTGGTGTATTACGAATACTTACTAAAGCATACTGGCCAGGCTCATAAGGGTAAAAAAATCTTGTGCGATTAATTCAATTGTATAAACATCATCAGTTTCCTGATGAATGGAATGCACCTGCATTTCGTTATAACACAACGGATTCTGATTATTTGACATAGAATTTTTCTCTTTGAAGATAGAAAAAAAGTGCGGTGTATTTTTTTAAAATGTTTATAAAACTAATACTACAAATTAAAAAAATCGACCGCACTTTTTCTATGAAATGTTATTTAGCTAAAGCTTCTGCCATATCTTGTTCAGGCGTAGTCAAACCGCGTAAACCGAATTTTTTTCATTTAATAATGCCATCACATTATCATTTAAAAATGCTGGAGCAGTCGGTCCTGTATAGATATTTTTTTAACACCTAATGCCAATAAGGTAAGCAAAATAACAATAGCTTTTTGCTCAAACCAAGAAAAGTACCAGCGTTAATGGCAATTCGTTAACGCCAATACCCAGTTTTTTTGTGAAAGATTTACAGCAAGCATTATCGCAGAATACGCATCATTACATTGCCCAACATCTAACAAGCGAGGTAACCCATCAATAGCGCCAAAATCTAATTTATTAAAACGATATTTACCACAACCTAAAGTTAAAATCGCACAATCTTCCGGTACTTGACGAGCGAAATCAGTGTAATAGCTACGTTCACCTTTGCTACCATCACACCCGCCCACTAAGAAAAACATGACGTAATTTTTCCACCAGCAACAAGATTAATCACCGCATCTGAAGCATCTAATAAAGTTTGACGACCAAACCCAACGATAATTTTGTGTTCTAATTCATCATAAGGGAATCCCGCCATTTCTTGCGCTTTCGCGATAACTTGACTGAAATCACGATCTTCAATGTGCATTACACCAGGCCAGCCCACAATACTACGGGTATAAATACGATCTGCGTAATTACCAACATTAGGATCAATAATACAGTTAGAGGTCATAATTACAGGACCAGGGAATTTAGCAAATTCTTTCTGCTGATTTTGCCAACCACTTCCATAGTTACCAACCAAATGATTGTATTTTTTCAATTCTGGATAACCATGCGCAGGTAACATTTCACCATGAGTATAAATATTTATCCCTGTTCCTTCCGTTTGTTCTAAAAAGTGCTTTTTAGATCTTTTTAAATCATGACCAGAAATTAAAATACATTTTCCTGCTACAGGCTTCACATTTACCGTTGCGGGAACAGGATGACCAAATGCTTCTGTTTCACCCGCATCTAATAAACTCATTACTTGAAAATTCATATTACCGACGCCAAGAGCCTTTTCTAACAATTCATTTAGATCGCTTGGATTTGTTCCTAGCCACGCTATAAACTCATGGAATTGACGATATACCTCATTATCAAATTTACCTAAAACATGGGCATGTTCCATATAAGCAGCCGCACCTTTTTAAACCGTATAAACAAAGCATACGCACACCATGTACTTCTTCCCCAATCAAAGTGCGGTCAGAATTTAGGGCAAAATTCGCAGCTTGTTTTGTTAAATCAGAAATCGTTGCACCTTCAAGCTGTAAATGAGCTAATGGATGGTTTATATCAATACTTGGATTTAGTGTACGGCAACGTTTCATTAAATTATCGCGATAAGCGATGGCTTGTTGCGCATATTCAACTATACGTTGAGAATCAAAAGTTTACATTAGTCAAGGTAGAGAAAAATGCCTGTGCCGTAAAAGCATCAATTTCATTATCGACAATAGCTAAATCTCTCGCTTGAATAGCCCAAGCTGATAAGCTTTGCAGAGTTGCAATAAGAAGATCTTGTAAATCAGAAGTTTCCGCAGTTTTACCGCACATTCCTTGAGAGTAACTACAACCATTACCCATCGGAGTACGCATGGTTTGTTCACATTGTACACAGTACATAATTAAGTCCTTTTGTTAGAATAGAAAGTTTCGTTATAAACCCGATAAAAATCACTCAGATTTATAAATAAAATGATAAAAACCTTTTTTTCTACTAGATACAAAAAGGAAATTTTGATTAATTAAAATTTGTTTGATCTAGATTAAAAATACCAATAACGAGTTAATCTATTTTTTTATTTAAAAGAACATAAATTCTAACAATACTAAAAAAACCTCGCAATAAAAATTCTATATATTGGCATTACCAGTTGAAAAAACGATAACAAATTTCATTTTATTTCTCCTATAATGCAACCGTTCGAACGACAAGCAGTATCTCGAATGATGTATGTTTATTCCCCAATGGATAGTCAAAACACAAGGAGATTATTATGGCTTTCAATATGAAAAAAATAGACATTTACTTAGTCTTGTTCATCACACAGAACGTGAAATTAAATATCTCTTAGATCTCTCCCTGAGATTTGAAACGAGCCAAATATGCAGGCACAGAACAACAAAAATTAAAAAGGCAAAAATATCGCGCTCATCTTTGAAAAAACCTCCACTCGCACACGCTGTGCATTCGAAGTCGCTGCTCATGACCAAGGCGCTCAAGTCACCTACATCGACCCTAACTCCTCCCAAATTGGCCACAAAGAAAGTATGAAAGATACCGCCCGCGTATTAGGCAGAATGTATGATGGCATTGAATATCGTGGCTTTAAACAAAGTATCGTTCAAGAACTTGCTGATTATGCTGGTGTGCCAGTATTCAATGGTTTAACCGATGAATTCCACCCAACACAAATGCTTGCCGACGTACTTACCATGATTGAACATTGCGACAAACCATTAAGCGAAATTAGCTATGTATATATTGGGGATGCTCGCAATAACATGGGTAATTCACTTTTATTGATTGGTGCAAAATTAGGTATGGATGTTCGTATTTGTGGACCTAAAGCATTATTACCAGAAGCAAGTCTTGTGGAAATGTGCGAAAAAAATTTGCGAAAGAAAGTGGCGCTCGTATTACTGTAACTGAAGATATCAACAAAGCTGTGAAAGGTGTAGATTTTGTCCATACTGATGTGTGGGTTTCAATGGGTGAACCATTAGAAACTTGGGGCGAACGCATTAAATTATTACTTCCTTATCAAGTCACACCTGAATTAATGAAACGCACTGGTAATCCAAAAGTGAAATTTATGCACTGCTTACCAGCCTTCCATAACAGTGAAACCAAAGTTGGGTCGTCAAATTGCTGAAAAAAATATCCTGAATTAGCTAAATGGTATTGAAGTGACTGAAGACGTATTTGAATCTCCAATGAACATTGCATTTTGAACAAGCAGAAAACCGTATGCACACAATTAAAGCAGTAATGGTTGCAAGTTTGGCATAAGGAGGCAGTATGAGAATAGTGATTGCATTAGGCGGTAATGCGTTATTACGACGCGGAGAGCCGCTGACAGCCGAAAATCAACGACAAAATGTTCGCATTGCTTGTGAGCAAATTGCTAAAAATTTGGCCAAATAATGAATTAGTAATTGCGCACGGTAATGGTCCCCACAGGTGGGTTTGCTTGCCTTTACAGGGCGCTGCCTATACTGATGTACCAACCTATCCTTTAGATGTATTTAGGTGCAGAATCAGTAGGAATGATTGGTTATATGATTCAACAAGAACTCGGTAATTTAGTTCCATTTGAAGTGCCATTTGCAACTTTATTATCTCAAGTAGAAGTTGATATCAACGACCCAGCTTTTAAAAATCCAACTAAACCAATTGGCCCGGTTTATACGAAAGAAGAAGCTGAACGTTTGGCAAAAAGAAAAAAATTGGTCTATCGCACAAGATGGTGATAAATATCGCCGCGTTGTGCCAAGTCCGTTACCCAAAACGTATTTTTGAAATTCGTCCGGTAAAATGGTTGCTTAGAAAAAAAGGCAGTATCGTCATTTGTGCAGGTGGCGGTGGTATTCCAACCTATTATGATGAACACCATAATTTACAAGGTGTTGAGGCCGTTATCGACAAAGATTTATGTTCAGCTTTACTTGCAGAAAATCTTGATGCTGATTTATTCATCATCGCAACTGACGTTTCTGCAACTTTCGTAGATTGGGGTAAACCAACTCAAAAAAAGCAATTTCTGTCGCATCACCTGAAGCCATTTTCAGAAACTTGGCTTTTCGCTGCAGGTTCCATGGGGCCGAAAAGTACAAGCCGCTGATCAACTTTTGCACGAAACAAACAGGAAAAGATGCAGTAATAGGCTCTTTATCTGATATTGTGGACATTGTAAAAGGAAAAGCTGGTACTCGTGTTACGAAAAAATGCTGAAGGCATATCCTATTATGCTTAAATAATAAAAAGAACTTTGAGAAATCATTCTCAAAGTAAAAAGTGGCATCGGTTTAACTGATGTTTTTACCAACCGCACTTTTAAACGATTAAACATAAGGAGCTCGCTATGGATGCGTCCAAAAAGAAGAAAAACGTTTTAATTTCCCATCAGCGTTTACCATTTTATTTGCAATATTAATCCTCGCTGTTGGATTGACCTGGGTAATTCCATCCGGTTCATATTCAAAATTAACATATAACTCCACAGATAAATGTATTTTGTTGTCAAAGCTTACGGCGTTGATGATAAAACTTATCCCGCCACAACAGACACTCTTGATAATCTCAATATCAAAAATTAAAACTCTCCAACTTTTCACCGAAGGCGTGATCAAAAACCAATCGCTATTCCAGGCACCTATCAACGTGTAGAACAACACCACAAAGGCATTGAGGACATCACCAGAAAGTATGGTGGAAGGCACCATTGAAGCCGTTGATGTCATGGTCTTTATCTTCGTATTGGGAGGGATGATTGGTGTCATTAACCGTACTGGTTCTTTTAATGCTGGTTTGATGGCTCTGGCGAAGAAAACCAAAGGTAATGAGTTTTTTATTGTATTCAGCGTATCCGTCTTAATGGTGTTAGGTGGCACAACATGTGGTATTGAAGAAGAAGCGGTAGCATTCTATCCGATTCTAGTGCCAGTATTCTTGGCTCTCGGATATGATGCGATAGTCTGCGTAGGGGCTATATTCCTTGCTTCATCTATGGGAACTGCATTCTCTACAATTAACCCATTCTCCGTTGTTATCGCATCAAATGCAGCTGGTATTCAATTTACTGAAGGTATTGGTTTCCGTGCTCTAGGTTTAGCTTTAGGCGCAACTTGCGTAATCGCATATCTTTATTGGTACTGTAAAAAAATCAAAGCTGACCCAAGTTTTTCTTTCACTTACGACGATCGCGAAGAATTTCGCCAACGTTATATGAAAAACTTTGATCCAAATGCAACTATCGCATTCTCAGCTCGTCGCAAATTAATCTTAACACTTTTCTGTATTGCATTCCCTATTATGATTTGGGGTGTAATGGTTGGCGGATGGTGGTTCCCTCAAATGGCTGCATCTTTCCTTGCCATTACTATCATTATTATGTTTATCAGTGGCTTGTCTGAAAAAGATATTGTGGAATCCTTCACAGAAGGTGCATCAGAATTAGTAGGTGTGTCCTTAATCATTGGTCTTGCTCGTGGCGTAAACTTAGTGCTCGAACAAGGTATGATTTCTGATACTATCCTTGATTATATGTCTAATGTCGTTAGCGGTATGCCAGGTAGCGTATTTATCCTTAGGTCAATTAGTTGTATTTATTTTCTTAGGTTTAATCGTTCCGTCTTCTTCTGGACTTAGCCGTACTTTCAATGCCAATTATGGCACCACTTGCTGACTCAGTGGGTATTCCTCGCGATATCGTGGTTTCAGCTTACAACTGGGGACAATATGCAATGCTATTCTTGGCACCGACAGGATTAGTATTGGTGACACTCCAAATGTTGCATATTCCATTTGATAGAGTGGGTTAAAATTTCGTGATGCCGATGATTGGATGCTTACTACTAATCGGATCTATTTTACTGGTAGTACAAGTATCCTTATATAGCGTTCTTAATTGAGTCAAATTGCCGCCTAGATCACAGTTTTTCTAGGCGGTTTATTTTATAATTAGTTGTCTATTTTGTTAGTATAAAAGGACTTTACTATGCTTAAAAAAATACTTTTTCGATAATATCGATACTCGTATTCTTAAAAGCATTACAAAGAAATGGTCGATTTACAAAATAATGAACTGGCCAACGAAATAGGACTCTCCAAATTCAGCTTGTTTACGTCGAGTGAAATCAGTTTGGAGAAAGCGGCGTAATTGATAACTATGTTGCTCTATTAAATCCTAAAAAAAGTAAACTGTAATCTCATCGTTTATGCATTAGGTTCTTTCTATGAAGAAAGATCCAGACTTAAAAGAGCGGTTTATTTTTTTGAAGTGAAATTAATCCCTCAAATTACTGAATGTCATTTTATGGCTGGTAGCTTTGATTTCTTATTGAAACTCAATGTATCCGATCTTGATCAATTTAATTACATCAAAAAAACACCTATCTACAAATTGCTAAATCGGCATTAAAACCTTAAAAATCAGAAAGTCATCTCTAAAAACGGTCAAAATCAACAACTGAGTTGCCTTTATAAAAAAACTCGTATTATTTGATACGAGTTTTTTTATAACAATTAACAAACTTCAGCCTGTTCTAATATAACTTTTTTTGTAAAACTTTAATTCCTGCCTCTATATCTTTCCAATCAGTAAATTCAAGAGGGTTATGACTAATTCCCAAATGAGATGGAACAAAAAAATCATACCTGTCGGACAAAGTGTTGCCATATGCATTGCATCATGTCCTGCACCACTTGGCATTATTTCGTAAGAATAACCAAGGGAATGAGCGGTTTCAGCTATTTGGTTTACCATATTTTCAGGTAATACTATTGGATTATCTTTTTGAAATAAGTTGTAACTCAATTAATAATCCTCTTTTTTTCTGAAACTTTACCAATTTCCTCTTGTAATAATTCAAATACAGAATCTCTAGCTTGTACATGTGTACCTCTAATATCTACTAATAATTCGCAATATCCTGGCACAACATTCATTACTCCTGGTTTAGCTGTAATATTACCTACAGTAGCTACTGTAGAATGTCCAGCTTGAATAGCCGCTTGCTCAATAGCAAGTGATAATTCAGCTCCTCCTAACAATGCATCATGACGATAATGCATTGCTGTTGCTCCTGAATGATCCGCTTGTCCTTTAATTTTAACAATTGCACGAATTGGAGCAGCAATACCTGTCACAACACCTATTGTTTTTTTCCTTCATTCTCTAAACGAGGGCCTTGTTCTATATGAAGTTCAAAAAAACATTTAAATTCCTTTTGCATCACGTTTTGCTTGATTAACCAAATTAAAATTCATTCCTACTTCAGCCATAGCTTCTGATAAACCCTTTCCTTGTTTATCACGTAACGAACTTAATTTTTTTCTTGATTTACTATGCCGCACATAACTTTACTACCCAATGTAGCAAAAATTAAATCTACTTGATTCTTCACAAGTAAAAAAATTATCAATTCTAAAGGATAACGAGTCTGAATATTCAGTTCATACAATTGCAAAAAGAATTTCCAACCCAGCAACAGATCCCAAAGGACCATCAAATTTACCAGCATTCACAACTGTATCAATATGCGATCCGAATGCAACTACAGGTAAAAAAATCTTCTTTACCTGCCTTACGAATAAAAAGATTTCCAATTGAATCTCGACGAATAGATAAATCATATTCTTTACATAATTCAATAATCATATTATGGGCCTTTTTCATCCTCCTCTGTAAAAAGCTAAGCGAGTCAGCTCGTTTGGTACTGATGAAATAAAAAGCTAGTTTTTTTCAATTAAATTTTTGAACACGATTAAGATTAATTGACATAGTTTTCTCCTGATACGGTTTATTTTTTTGATATTCGTCAAACAATAATAATTTTTTTCGTTTGAAAATTAACCTTTTTCTAAGCGTAATATCGGTATTGCTAAATGCCTCTAAAAAGGAGTGGAAAATGAAAAAAACATGTTACTGCTCAGTAGCTCAAAAATACAAGAACACTGGTTATCTTGAACACACTGTACCTTGGTTACAAAAATTTCTTGAGTGATTATCATGGTAAAAACAATTGCTTTTTGTACCTTATGCTGGGGTACGCCGCACTTTTTGATGAATATGAAAAAAACTGTGCAAAATGCACTTTCTGATTTAGGGATGAATATTGTTTCCGTTCATCATGGTAAACAGCATCGAGATATTATTGAACAAGCAGATGTCATCGCTATTGGCGGCGGGAATACATTTTGTTTGTTAAAACAACTTTATGAACACAATTTGATTGATATCATTCGTGAAAAAAAGTAAATAAACGGTACGCCTTATTTTGGTTGGAGTGCTGGGGCCAATGTAGCTGGGCGCATCTATTATGACAACTAATGATATGCCGATTACTTATCCTCCTTCATTTCAAGCATTACAGCTTTTTTTCCTCATCAAATTAATCCGCACTTTATTTCAGGTAAAATGCAAGGCCACAATGGTGAAAGCCGAGAAGAACGTTTGGCAGAATTTTTTTACTCGTTAATCCAACTGCATTTGTATATGCATTACCTGAAGGTTCTGCGCTTCATATACAAAAATGAAATGGCAACTGTGTTGGGTGAAAATCCTATTTTGTGCTTCAGTGAAAAATATGAAATGTGGCACATTTGATATCAATACAACTTTTTTTCTTATTAACTTAAAAAGGAACATATAATGGAATTATTTAAATCCATCGTTGCAGTGGTTGGCATTATTGCCACAATTTATTTTCTAATTAAAAAAAGCCGAAACCCGAACCGTTTTTGATTGGTGTTGGTTTAATAATGTCCATTCTTACGCTGAATCCAATGGGTGCATTAGATGCTTTTTGCTAAAAAGCATGACATCTAGCGGATTAATTATGGCTATCTGTTCTAGTATGGGTTTTGCTTATGTAATGAAATACACTCAATGTGATACTCATCTAGTGCATTTACTTACCAAACCATTAAGCGGATTAAAAATTCTTCTTAATTCCTATTGCAACAGTCATCACCTTTTTTTCATCAATATTGCTATTCCTTCTGCTGCTGGTTGTGCTGCTGCGGTTGGTGCAACATTAATTCCTGTTTTAAAAAAGTGCGGGTGTTCGACCAGCTACTGCTGGGGCAGCTATTTTAGCAGGGACTTTTGGATCAATGATGAGCCCGGGTTCTTCTCACTCAGCAATGATTAGTGAAATGTCAGGCTTAACTATCGCTCAAGTAAACCTTTCACATGCGCCATATAACATGATTGCGGGAGCAATAGGTGCTGTTGTTTTAACAATTCTTGCGCTTGTTTTTAAAGATTATGGTGAACAACATCGCCAAGCTTATCTCGCAGAACAAAAAGAAAGTGAAATTAAAGTTGTTGAAGGCGTCAATGTACTTTATGCCCTTGCACCATTAATACCATTAGTTATTTTAGTGATTGGTGGAACATCATTACAACAAGTACCGGGTCTTGAATGGACAAAAATGGGTGTGCCTCAAGCGATGCTGATTGGTGCAATTTACGGCATTATCGTCACTCGTATTTCCCCAGTAAAAAAATTACTGAAGAATTTTTTTCAATGGTATGGGAAATTCTTATGCAAACGTACTTGGTATTATCATTGCAGCCAGTGTATTTGTAGCAGGATTAAAATCTACGGGCGCAGTAGATGCTGCAATTTCTTTCTTAAAAAGAATCCAACGAATTTGTACGTTGGGGGTGCAACAATTGGACCATTCTTAATGGAGCTTAATTACAGGCTCTGGCGATGCAGCAGCGATTGCCTTTAACAGTGCTGTCACACCACATGCGGTAGAACTCGGCTACACTCATGTAAATCTTGGTATGGCAGCAGCCATTGCTGGTGCAATCGGTCGCACAGCTTCACCAATTGCAGGTGTAACCATTGTTTGTGCAGGCCTTGCGATGGTAAGCCCGGTAGAAATGGTAAAACGTACCGCACCAGGCATGATATTTGCTGTTTTATTCTTAGCATTATTTATGTTGTAAAAAAATAGTAAAAATTGACCGCACTTTTTTTTTAAGTGCGGTCTGTTTTTATAGACTTTTAAAGGAAGAAAAAAATGAACTTAGATTTAAATCAACTTGTTAAATGGCGTCGTGAATTTCATCGTTTTCCAGAAATTGGTTGGAGTGAATTTTGGACAACTTCTCGCATTGCGGATTACTTGGAAGACTTAGGTTGTTTTGAAAATTTTTTTCTTGGTAAACAAATTATAAACCCTGACTTTGTTCGTGGACGAAAAACAAGCCGTAGTAGATAAAGGTTTAGCTAATGCAAAAGCCTATGGAGCCAATGAAAAATGGCTCGAAAAAAATGGAAGGGTACACTGGTTGTGTGGCATTATTTGATTCAGGTAAACCAGGAAAAAAACCATCGCGTTACGCTTTTGATATTGACTGTGTGAATGTAACAGAAACTCGTTCATCCGATCATATTCCAAATAAAGAAGGTTTTGCCTCAATTAACGATGGTTTTTATGCATGCTTGTGGACATGACTCACATATTACAATTGGTTTAGGTGTTGCATTATGGATCGCTCAGAACAAAGATAAACTCACTGGAAAAGTAAAAATTGTATTCCAACCAGCAGAAGAAGGTGTTCGAGGTGCAGCAGCCATTGCACAAAGTGGCATAATTGATGATGCAGATTATTTTGCTTCTTCACACATTAGTTTTTGCGCTAATACAGGCACAGTTATTGCTAATCCAAGAAACTTTTCTTTCCACAACAAAAAAATTGATATTCGCTATAAAGGTAAACCTGCACATGCAGGTGCTGCCCCTCATTTAGGTCGTAATGCTTTATTAGCTGCAGCGCATACAGTCACTCAACTTCATGGTATTGCACGCCATGGTGAAGGCATGACAAGAATTAATGTGGGTGTGCTAAAAGCAGGGTGAAGGACGAAATGTCATTCCATCCTCTGCTGAATTACAATTAGAAGTGCGGGGAGAAAAATAAAGCAATTAATGAATACATGACTGAACAAGTCATGCAAATAGCCAAAAGGTATCTCCATAAGTTTTGATGTCGCATATGAAACTGAAATTGTAGGGTGAAGCAGTGGATATGAATAACGATGTTGAACTTATAAAACTCATAGAAGAAATATCCCTTGAACAACCACAAATAAATAACGTAAATTCAGATTATGCTTTCAATGCAAGTGAAGATGCGACTATTTTAGGTAGACGTGTACAAGAACACGGTGGCAAAAGCTATTTACTTCATTCTTGGTGCAGACCGCACAGCAGGTCATCATGAAGCTGAATTTGATTTTCGATGAAAAATCAATTGCTTACTGGGGTTAATATTTATACTTCTTTAGTACAAAGATTATTAGCTTAATTAAATAAAAAAATATTTTTACTCCTTTCTTTTAAGAATCCTCTATTTTTCTTAGAATAAAGGCAATATCTACCCACCTTATAAGGAAAACTCAATGATTAATAGACGTCATTTTATTCAAATCGGTGCAAGCAGTATTCTTGCATTAAGTGCAAAGCCGTTTTGCGACAGCAAAAAGGTAAACATGATGTAGATTTACGTATTGTTGCTACTACTGACGTTCATAGTTTTTTTAACAGACTTTGATTATTATAAAGACGCTCCAACCGAGAAATTCGGTTTTTACTCGTGCAGCAAGCCTTATTCGTCAAGCGCGTTCTGAAGTAAAAAAATAGCGTATTGGTTGATAACGGGGATTTAATTCAAGGTAACCCTATTGCTGATTATCAAGCTGCTCAAGGCTATAAAGAAGGCAAATCTAACCCTGCAGTTGATTGCTTAAATGCAATGCACTATGAAGTAGGAACGTTAGGTAACCATGAGTTTAACTATGGTTTTAGATTATTTAGCCGATGCAATTAAACAAGCAAAATTCCCTATCATCAATGCTAACGTAGTGAAAGTCGGTACTGAAGAGCCATATTTCACACCTTATGTCATTCAAACCAAAGAAGTGGTTGATAGCCAAGGAAAAAAACGCATAAACTAAACATCGGTTATATCGGTTTTGTGCCACCACAAATTATGGTGTGGGATAAAGCGAACTTACAAGGCAAAAGTAGAAACGCGCGATATCGTGAAAAACCGCACAAAAAAATATGTGCCAGAAATGAAGCAAAAAGGCGTAGATATTATTGTGGCACTTGCGCACACTGGCCCATCTGACGAGCCATATCAAGAAGGTGCTGAAAACTCAGCATTCTATCTAGCTGATGTACCACATATTGACGCCGTCATTTTTGGTCACTCACATCGTTTATTCCCAAATAAAGAATTTTGCGAAATCACCAAATGCAGATATTGTAAATGGTACAGTAAAAGGTGTACCAGAAAGTATGGCGGGTTACTGGGCAAATAATATCAGCGTGGTGGATTTAGGATTAACAGAACACAAAGGCAAATGGATTGTTACCTCTGGAAAAAGCGGTTCTTCGTCCAATCTATGATGCAGAAAAATAAAAAAAGCACTTGCAGAAAATGACCCAGAAATTACCGCACTTTTAAAACCAGTTCACGAAGCGACACGTAAATTTGTTTCTCAACCTATTGGTAAAGCAACAGATAATATGTACAGCTATCTTGCATTAGTACAAGATGATCCAACCATTCAAATTGTGAACCAAGCACAAAAAAAGCCTATGTAGAAAAAAAGTTGCACCAAGTGTTGCAGCAATGGCTGGCTTACCTATTTTTAAGTGCAGGCGCACCATTTAAAGCGGGAGGTCGTAAAAATGACCCAACAGGTTATACCGAAGTAAATAAAGGTGAATTAACTTTCCGTAATGCGGCAGACTTATATCTCTATCCAAATACATTAGTAGTTGTTAAAGCAACAGGCGAACAATTAAAAGAATGGTTAGAATGTAGTGCTGGTATGTTTAAACAAATTGACCCCACAAGTGATAAACCACAATCATTAATCGACTGGGAAGGTTTCCGCACTTATAACTTTGATGTGATTGATGGTGTCAATTATGAATACGATCTAACCAAACCTGCTCGTTATGATGGCGAATGTAAATTAATTAACCCAGAATCGCATCGTGTAGTGAACCTCACTTATCAAGGCAAACCGGTTGATCCAAAAGCAGAGTTCTTGATTGCAACGAATAACTATCGTGCTTACGGTAATAAATTCCCAGGCACTGGCGATCAACATATTGTTTACGCATCACCAGATGAAAACCGTCAAATTTTAGCTGATTATATTAAAGTAACCAGTGAAAAAGAAGGTTCTGTAAACCCTAGTGCGGATAAAAACTGGCGCTTCACGCCAATCAAAAGGCAACGATAAATTAGATGTTCGTTTTGAAACCTCACCAAGCGAACAAGCAGCTCAATTCATCAAAGAAAAAGCACAGTATCCAATGAAACAAGTGGGTACAGATGAAGTTGGATTTGCTGTATATCAAATTGATTTATCTAAATAATAATTAGAAAAATAAAATGCCGCCTGAATATCAAAAATTTAGGCGGCATTTTTCTTCTAAACTGCGGTCAAATTTTTAAGTATTTTTTTGCTTAATTTTTAATTCATTCTCTTTATGTTTTACGGGTAATATAGCAACTGACCACATTCCCAAATTCATCATTCAAACCTATTACTTTTTATACAAGGAGATTAAATAATGAAAAATTATTAACCACTATCCTTTCTGCTACAGCCATTCTTTTTCCCTTTAATAACATCTGCAAATACTACGGATGTAGAACAAAGCGCTGTACAACCAGAAAAAAAGCAAAAAGGGATTTGGATTGATGTACGTTCTGCAGAAGAATTTAATAGTGGTCATTTGCAAAAATGCGGTTAACATTCCACACGATCAAATTATTGAAGGAATTAAAGCTGTTAGTTCAGATAAAAATGCCCCTATCAATCTTTTATTGCCGTAGTGGTCGACGTGCAGAAGTTGCATTAAATGAGTTGAAAAAGCTGGTTACACTAACGTTACTAACCATGGTGGTTATGATGATTTAGTTAAAAAAAGGTTTGAAATAATAGCTCTCAGTTCCTTATAAAATCCCCTAAATTTCTTACTAAAGCATTTAGGGGATTTTTTTATTCAAAAATAGAATTAAATAAAAACTCCTGTGGATAACTAATAAATAATCTGTCATAAAACTGTTTTTTTATTCACTTGGTAACTTTGAGAAAAATAAAGTTGTTAATAACTTTCCATTTTACACACAAGATTTTTTTAAAGAAAAATGATCGCATTTTCACAAGATCTTTAGATCCTATAACACCTGTTTCTATAAGGATCAAATAAGGTTACTCACAATAACAAAGGATCTTAATAGTAACAGTAATAAGATCTTTATATATAAAAAGAGATCTTATTTACTAATAAAAAAACCTGATCTTTCAAAGGATCAATGAGATCCATTCTTTTTGTCAGGTGTTTTAAATTTCTGTAGAATAACGTCAATTTTTTTGATCCGAATAAATAGAGATAGATATGTTTTACACTGAAACTTATGATGTGATTGTGATCGGTGGTGGTCATGCGGGTACAGAAGCCGCGCTTGCACCCGCTCGCATGGGATTAAAAACCCTTTTATTAACACATAATGTAGATACTTTAGGGCAAATGTCTTGTAACCCCTGCAATCGGAGGGATCGGTAAAGGTCATTTAGTAAAAGAAGTCGATGCGATGGGCGGATTAATGGCTCACGCTGCAGATAAAGCAGGGATTCAATTTCGTACTTTAAATAGCAGTAAAGGCCCTGCAGTGCGTGCTACCCGAGCTCAAGCTGACAGAGTTTTATATCGTCAAGCTGTTCGTACTGCATTAGAAAAATCAACCTAATTTAGATATTTTCCAACAAGAAGCGACAGATATTCTTATTGAGCAAGATCGAGTTACAGGCGTTAGCACAAAAATGGGATTAACTTTTTCGTGCTAAATCAGTGGTATTAACTGCAGGTACTTTCTTAGCTGGTAAAAATTCATATTGGTTTGGAAAAATTATGAAGGTGGTCGTGCAGGAGATCCTGCTTCCATAAATCTTTCACATCGATTAAGGGATCTAGGGATTACGTGTAGATCGTCTTAAAACAGGTACACCACCACGTATTGATGCACGTACGATCAATTTTTGATATTTTAGCTAAACAACATGGTGATGCCGTATTACCGGTATTTTTCTTTTTATGGGATCTGTTTCTGATCACCCTCAACAAATTCCTTGTTATATCACCCATACCAATGAACAAACTCATGAAGTGATCCGTAATAATTTGGATCGCAGTCCAATGTATACCGGTGTGATTGAAGGGATAGGGCCACGTTATTGTCCATCCATTGAAGATAAAGTTATGCGTTTTGCGGATCGCAATTCACATCAAATTTATTTGGAACCAGAAGGCTTAACCAGTAACGAAGTATATCCAAACGGGATTTCTACCAGTTTACCGTTTGACGTGCAAATGGGCATTGTAAATTCCATGAAAGGTTTAGAAAAATGCACGTATTGTGAAACCTGGTTATGCCATTGAATACGATTATTTTGATCCACGTGATTTAAAAACCAACGTTAGAAACTAAATCGATTTCGGGTTTATTCTTTGCGGGTCAAATTAATGGTACTACGGGTTATGAAGAGGCGGCAGCGCAAGGCTTACTAGCTGGTATCAACGCAGGTCTTTACGTACAAGAAAAAGAGGCATGGTATCCACGCCGCGATCAATCCTATACTGGTGTATTGGTTGATGATCTTTGTACACTTGGCACCAAAGAACCGTATCGCGTATTTACTTCTCGTGCGGAATACCGTTTGTTATTACGTGAAGATAATGCAGATATTCGTTTAACGCCAATTGCCCATGAATTAGGTTTTGATTGATGAGGCTCGTTGGGCGCGCTTTAATCAAAAAATGGAAAATATTGAACAGGAACGCCAACGCTTATGCAGCATTTGGTTGCATCCGCGTTCTGAATATTTAGAAGAAGCGAATAAAGTACTTGGTAGCCCACTTTTGCGTGAAGCCAACGGTGAAGATTTATTACGCCGTCCAGAAATGACCTACGATATTTTGACTTCCTTAACGCCATATCAACCAGCAATGGAAGATAGAGAAGCCGTAGAACAAGTGGAAATTGCCATTAAGTATCAAGGCTATATTGAGCATCAACAAGAAGAAATTGAAAAACAAAAACGCCACGAAAATACGGCAATTCCGACTAACTTTGATTACAGCAAAGTTTCCGGTTTATCTAATGAAGTACGTGCGAAGTTGGAACAGCATCGTCCGGTTTCCATTGGTCAAGCAAGCCGAATTTCAGGCATCACCCCTGCAGCAATTTCAATTATTCTGGTGAATTTGAAAAAGCAAGGGATGTTAAAACGTGGGGAATAATCTTTAGAAATGAAAAGTGATCTGCCCCCAAAAAAGTTAGACAGTTAGTTAACTTAAATATTGAGCTCTGTATTGTACTGGGCTCAATTAATTCGTTTTTTTGGTTGTAAGACACTAAATATTCTTCAATTTCAGCCTGTAATTCAGCGATTGAATGATAAGTCTGTGAGTAAAAACACTCTGATTTTAATATCGCAAAAAAACTTTCAATCACCGCATTATCGTAACAATTTCCTCGACGACTCATGCTTTGTATCGCTTTATCTTCCAACATTTTCACCCATTCCACCGTGCCATACAATACACCTTGGTCGCTATGAATAATCGTGCATTCTGTCGGTTTAAGCCGACTAAGCTCTTGTTCTAACATCTTTTTTTACCAATGAAAAACTTCGGGCGTGTTGCAAAGTTATAGGCAATAATTTCTCGGTTAGCCAAGTACATCAATGGTGAAAAATAAAGCTTTTCTTGCCCAACCTGAAACTCGGTAACATCGGTTACCCATTTTTGATTGAGTGCCGTTGCGGTAAAATCAAGATTCAGTAAATTTAGGGCAATATGCGATGTTTTTCCACGCTTTCCATGTCTTTTCTTGCGTAATATGGAATGAATACCTAACTCATTCATTAGTCTTAACACCGTCTTATGATTCAAATTAAAACCCATTTGGCGTAATTTAAACGTCATGGGGCGATAATCTTCTCGTTTTCTGTTCTTTTTATACAGAGATAAGATAGCCTCTTTACTTCGTGATAATTTCGCTTAATCTCTTTATAGTGAAAGCTCTCGCTGCAGCTTTTTAAACGCTTTAGGTGAAAAGTCTGTGGTTTCTGGAATTTTAATATCTTTCTTTTTCATTTTTGGCTTCACTATTTTCGGTGTTTGAAGGTTTGTATGAGGCGATTTTACGCTATCAAGCCCTCTTTCCCGAAATGCTTTTAGCCAATAAATGACGAGAGCGTGGGAAATTTTATGAAGTTTGGCCACCTCACGGATACCATAATCCTGTTCAGTGACGAGTTTGATAATTTTCAAACGAAATTGATAAGAGTAGGACATAATCTGCACCTCAAATTAGGTGTCCAGGTTTTGGGGTGCAGATCAAAAGTGCGGTTAGTTTTAACTGCATTTTTTTATGTTTTATAAATTAAAAGAGACTATAATATCCAAAAATCCTGTAAAATTAGATTTTTTTGGATATAATTATGTCTATTTTTTTCTTATTGATGAAGTTGATGTTCAACAGGCATTAGCGATTTATCTTCATCACATTCGGAAACAAAAAGAAACTTTCGCGTGCTGCGCTTTTTGAAAAAAAGTGGTGTACCGGCAGCCACGATCAAAAAAATTTGAGCTAACTGGGCAAATTTCACTGCGGCAGTTTTTTTGTTGTTATGGCAAAGTTTAGATGATTTGCAACGTTTATATTCACTGGTTCAAATGAAAAAAACATTACCAAAAAAACAATTGAAGAGGTGATAAAGGGTGAATTTTGAACCGACTAGACAACTTCAAGTCAGTCGAATATTAAGCAATGGGCAAAAAAAGTGTCAGTGGGAACATTGGCGCAAAAATAGTGAGCAGGTTTATTTTTTTCTTATCATGCGGATTATGTTGAGAAATTTGGCAATCTTTCGCCTTTTGCCATGAAATTAGATACATCATTACAACTTGCTCCAAAACAACCGCACTTTGGTTTACATGGCGTGTTTGCAGATAGTTTGCCTGATGGGTGGGGGTTGTTATTGCAGGATCGTTTTTTTCGTCAAAAAGGTATTCTACCACAACATGTGACAGCAATGGATCGCTTAGCTTTTTGTAGGCGATCGAGGTATTGGTGCGTTGATATTTGAGCCGAGCAAAGTAATAGAGCGGGATCAACTTGATTATGCTCAACTTGGCTTAGCTGCACAAGCTGTGTTTGATGGGCAAACGGAAGATATTTTTAGAGGCTTTGTTAACCGCAGGGAGTTCTGGTGGTGCGCGCCCAAAAGCACAGATATTTATGCCAAAAATCAGGTGAAGCAATAGCAAGATCGCAACCAAATTTCAACGATGAAGCTTGGATTATTAAGTTTACATCAAAAAAACTTACCGCTCGGTCATGAGGAAGGATTATGCGAAGCTATTTATTTAACGATGGCGGAGCAAGCGCAGCTCAAGCCTTGTCAGTGGCGTTTACTTGATGCTCCGGCAACAAGCGGGGCAGCACAGTGGTTGGCATTAAAACGCTTTGATTGGGTAAATAATGAAAATGGCGTTGGTCGATATCATCAGCATAGTCTGAGTGGGTTATTAAATGCCGATTTTTCGTTTACCGAGTTTGGATTACGAAGATTTAATTAAAGCCAGTAAATCATTATGTCAGTCTCAAAAATGTGGCTGAAATTCAATTTCGTCGAGCGATTTTTTTAACTTATTTTCTAGTAATCAAGATGATCACGGTAAAAAAACTGGGCGTTTTTACAAAAATGATCAGGGGGAATGGAAAGTCTCACCTTTTTATGATGTCACCTTTAGCCCACATCCATTTGGCGAGCATAGTACTGCTTTCGGTGGGTTCGGTAAAAAAAGCCAAGTGTGAAAGCAATGCAAAAATTAGCTCAGCGTGCTGGATTAAGTTGGAGCGAGACACAAAAAAATTATTCAACAAATATTAGATGCTTTGAGTCAATTTCCTGTTTTAGCCCGTGATTTTGGAGTGAAAAAAATTCAACAGTGAAGTTGATTCAGAATGAGCTAAATCGGATTTGGGGTGAGAACAAGACTTTATTGGATTGATGGGAAAAAGTGCGGTAGATTTTCACCGCACTTTTTGATTGATGACAGTCTATAAATTAATCTATGTAAATGGAAAAAGCGTCTTAGTGAGCAAGCACCTGTTTCACTGTTACATCCAATCCTGCTGTTGGACGGCCAAGCAATTTCTCAAGGGTTTTGTCTTCTGAGAATAATGCACCGTTTGACGCATCTACATCCCATTGTGCAATTAAGCCTGCAAAGCCTTCATCTAAGCCTGCTTGTACAAGTGCTGCGGCATAATCTGCTGCAGGAATATCCACGTAAGGGAATTTCTTTACCTGTTTGTTTACTGATTTCTGCGGCAAGATCAGCTAATGTCCAGCTGGTTGATCCAGTAAGCTCGTAAGTTTGGTTTTCATGACCTTCACTTAATGCAACGTTTACCGCTGCTTCAGCAAGTTCTGCACGGAGTACAGACGAAACCTTACCATTTTTTTGCTGAACCATAGAAAGCATTGTTTGCTAATGCTGCCGGAATTGAATCTGTGTAGTTTTCGGTGTACCAACCATTGCGTAAAATGGTGTAAGTGATACCGGAGGCTTTTTAATGCGGCTTCGGTTTCAACGTGTTCACCGGCAAGGGATTTTGACGGTATTGTCGTTGGAGGCACCAAGTAAACTGGTGTAAATAATGTGTTTAACACCTGCTTTTTTTTGCTGCTTCAATCACATTTGTTTATGTTGTTGAATACGCTGTCCCACTTCACTGCTTGATACTAAAATTAATGTATCCACGCCTTGTAATGCTTCTACTTGTCCTTCTGTTTTTTTGAATAATCAAATTTTCGGGCTTCTACACCTGAAATTTTTTCTGGAGAGCGTACAAGCGCAATGACGTTTGCTTGTTTTGCTTTTAATAAGTCTAATGCGATTGCGCCAAATTGGCCTGTTGCACCGGTAATTGCGATAGTTTTAGTTGTCATGATGTTTTCCTTCTTGTTAAGTTGAAATGATATTTGAACATTTGATTGTTCGATTGATGTGACGTATTATATTTTAAAACTTACTTTTTTTGAGTAAGTACTTACAAAAATGTAAGTTTTAGAAAAAAATTTAAAAAAATATTTTTTTAATTAATTGATTTATAAGGAATTAAAAAAATGGAAAAAATTTTTTTGATCGGGGCAATGTATTAGCTTCAGCTTGTCCATCTCGCCAAATTTTGCAGCATTTAACAAGCCGCTGGGGAGTATTGGTATTAGTAAGTTTACATTCGGGCACCAAGCGTTTTTAGTGAACTTCGCCGTGCGATTGATGGCGTAAGCGAACGTATGTTGACTAAAAACCCTGCAGGAATTGGAAGCTGATGGGATGTTAATCCGTAAATCCTATAATACCGTACCACCGCAAGTGGATTACACATTAACAGAATTTGGAACAGAGGCTTCTAATAAGATGTTTGAGTTGGTGGATTGGTTGGAAACAAATTTACCTGAAATTTTTAGATACAGTGAAAAAAACACTAAGAATTATTACTGAATTTGCTTATGGAAATTTCTAAAGTAAAAAAATCGCACCTTTAACAGTGCGATTTTTTTCTTATATTAATTTAGGACATTCTGCCGTTTTCTATGCCAATCACCTGATCACAAATTGCCATGGTGGATTGGCGGTGGCTAACGAGAATAATCAATTTTTTTCAGCTTTAACATCGAGTAATGATTTCAAAAATCATCGCTTCGTTTAAGCTATCCAAATTACTGGTTGGCTCATCAAGCAAGATAATCGGTGCATTATGCAAGAATGCTCGTGCAATACCGATACGTTGTTTTTTTCACCGTCAGAGAGATTGCCGCCCAATTCCGTCATTTTTGTTTGATAACCTTGTGGCAAGCTTAAAAATGAAATCATGAATTGACGCTTTCTTCGCCGCTTCCATAATTTCTTCTAACGTGGCATCACGGCGAGCAAGGCGAATATTTTTCTTCAATGGTTTCGTTGAAAATATAGGTTTGCTGGGTAATGTACGCCATATTGTCTCGCAAACTACGGGTGTTGATATTCGGTAAGATTTCACCGTTAATTTTAATGCTGCCTGATTTTGGATCGTAAAAACGCATCATCAATTTCAACAAGGTACTTTTACCGCTGCCACTTCTTCCGTGAATACCTAAGATTTCACCTTTTTTCACTGACAAGCTGACATCCGATAAAATTTGTTCTTCGCCGTAAGCGAAGTTTACGTTCTCGACATCAATGCGAGAAACATCTTTTAAATCGACCGCACTTTCTACGTCTTTTTAACTCTGGTTCTTCCGCTAATAAACTTAATACACGCTCACCTGAAGCCAAGGTTTGTAATAAGTTGCTTGAAAGGTTACTTAAGGCGATAACAGGCCCGTAACTCGACATCAATAAAATTACGCTGATTAAAAAGGCTGAAAAAAATCAATTTTTATCTAAGCTAAATAAAATTAAGCCAGTAAACAGCATAATGATGTTGAAAAACGGATACTGCCACTTCAGTATAAACACGCACTTTTGCTTCTTGATCTTTGATGCGCTCAAAAAGCCGTATCGATTTTTTTGGCTGCGTTGTTGGATTTCGGCTAAACGTTGTTGTGCATAGCCAAAAAGTTGAATTTCTTTCATACCACGCACGCTGTCGAGGAAGAAGTCATTCATTTCGCCCACTAATTCACGATAGAGTCTGCCATCTTCACGTGCCAATTTGGTGGTGATAATCGGTAAAATTACACCCACTGTTAAATACGCCGCCAATGCCACAAGCACAAACCAGCCTGAAAGATGCGCAAAAAAACCAACAATAAAAATCGCAGAGGTAAAAAAACGCAATCATAATTGGTGCAATGGTGTGTGCATAGAACACTTCGAGTAATTCGATATCGTTGGTCACCAAAGACACTAATTGCCCTGCTTGTTTATCTTGCAACTTCACAAAAAGCTAGGCGACGCAAAGAAGAAAACACTTTGTCACGCAATAATGCCAATAATTTAAAAAGCGATGTAGTGCCCTGACATTTGCTCTAAATAACGCAATGCGCCACGAGCCACCGCCAATACGATAAGTGCGGTCAAAAATTCCAGAGAAACTTAAATGGGTGTCAAAGTTTAAAAGATTCACTAACCCCATTGCACCAAGCACCATAATAAAGATGGCAGCCAGGAAACCGAGCGTACCCATGGTGATAGTAAACGCCATAATGTGCGCAAGTGGAGTCACTAATTTCAATAAATGCCCCATTACAACAAAAACCATTTTTACGCATTTGCCACCTCTCTAATTTGTTCTAAATCTTTTTGTTGTTGGAACATTTCAGCATACGCACCTTGTTTTGCCATTAAGGTTTCATGTGTGCCTTGCTCAATCAATTTGCCTTGGTCAAGTACGTTAATACAGTCCGCATTTACCGCATTTGCCAAGCGGTGAGAAATCATCACAATGGTTTTTGTTGTTTAAATTGTTGAATGAACTGCAAAAATAATCTCTTCGCTTTCCACATCAATGTTACTGGTCGCTTCATCAAAAAAATATAAAGCTCCGCATTGTGTAATAAAGCACGTGCTAAGGCTAAACGTTGAATCTGACCGCCCGATAAATTCGCGCCACGGCTTAATAGCTGCATATCTAAGCCGCCATTTTCGCGTACAAAATGGGCAAGATTCACTTGTTCTAAACACGCATAAATTTGTTCATCTGTGGCATCAATTTTTCGCCATCGTCATATTTTTCACGCAGTGTGCCTTTAAACACGTAGCTACTATGGCTCACCAACGATACTTTTTGATAGAAAGAAGTGCGGTCAATTTCTGAGGCGTTTTGTCCATTAAACAAAAATCTCACCTTGTTGTGCTTTTATTAAAACCCATCAACAACGAAACTAAGGTTGATTTACCGCAACCACTTTTACCCACAAATACAGAAAGTTGATTTGGTTGAAGCGTTAAAGTTAACCCCTGAATTGCCGGTTTTTCTGCAGAATACGCAAAATGTAGATCTTTAATTTCTACTTGAACGTTATTTTGGGCTTCAAAATTTACCGCACTTTGTTGGGTTTCCACTGGTGTATCAAGCAATGTGAAGATCTTATCTGAAGCCGCTTTACCATTCATCGCTACATGGAAGAATGAACCAAGCAAACGAAGCGGAATAAAGAACTCAGAAGAAAGTAGAATAAATAAAAATCACGCCTAACACGCTGAGTTGTGCATCTTGGAATTGCAATAGTGCGGTTAAAATCCCGATTGCCGCACCGCCGTAAGCAAGTAAATCCATAAGAGAAACCGAGTTAAGCTGCATAGTAAGCACTTTCATGGTAATTTTTGCGGAAATGTTCTGCTTCCTCATCCATTGCTTTCGCTTTATAAGCATCATCTTGATAGATTTTTCAACGTAATTAAACCTTGTAGGTTATCTAAAAAGCTGCTGCCTAATCCCACATAAATCGACCAATATTTTTGCCAAGAGTTTTTTTCGCAATTTTATTCACCGCAATAATTGACATCGGAATAAGCGGCACGCAAATTAATAAAAAATAATGGCTGTTTTAAAGCTGAAAAAATCAAGAAAATAAAGAGGGTAAGCGGTGCAAGCAAGCTATAAAAAAAGCTGCGGCAAATAACGCCCAAAGTAGATTTCAAGCTGTTCTACACCTTCAGATGCCACTTGGATAATGCTTGAAGTGGATTGCTGGTTCACTTGGTTAAGCGGCATTGAAGCCAATTTACGATAAATAAGGCTACGCAATTCATGCTTCACTTTTTGTGCTGGCAAAATAAGACGCCTGCACTGATTTTTTTACCCGCAAAAGCACGCAGTGCCAATGCTGCAATTAAAATTACACCTAGACCCACCGCACTTGACATCGTCAACTCTTTAAAAATAAGCGGCTTGTAAAATATAAGAAAACACGACAGCACTAATAATCCCGCCAACTAACGCCACCCAATTCCACAACACCGTGACACCAATCCATTTTTTTACTATCGGCCACAGTGTTAATTAGGGCGTTTATCTATCATCATAATGATTGCTCCTAAAAATAAAAAGAAGTACGCATAGAATTATGCGTACTTTATACGTAGGGAATGGAAGTTAGTACAATCCATACACTGAGATTATTTATGTGCGTGAATGGAAAACTATTCTCACACCCTACAAATTAATTAGAATCGAATTTCTACAGAAGCTGCGAAGTTACGGCCTGGTTGGTAATAGCGTTGAAGACCTGGGTAACCACCATACTTTTTATTAGGATCAACACCAACAGAATTAACTTCAGCTCCAGTATCATCTAAACCACGTAACGCATCCCAAGTGTGATATTTACGATTAAATAGATTGTAAACACCAGCACGTAAAGTAACATTGTCAGCTACTTTATAAAAACCAAACATATCAAATACAAATGCTTTGTTATTTAAGTGTTTCCAAGTTTTTAAAGTTGTTGTGTGAGCCTGCTCTACGCATTCGTCTATATATTCTGGTACATCGGGATTATAAAGAGGGTCATAGCGATTGTTTTTTTATGTATTTTTTACACAGGGATCTATGGTATCAACATATTTCGCATCTTTTGCCTTTTTTTCACCAAGATAAGTCAAGCGAGAAAAATTCCCCATTTGCCATTAGGATCTTCATAATCTAAGCCTACAATAGCTTTAAGTGGCTGGAGAGACATCAAACTTGCCTCATTAGACATACTGCCTTTGCTATAACCTAGAGAGCCAAAGAGTTTCCAGCCATTTGGCAATGGCGTGACCTCATTTAGATTAAGTCTTCCGGTAAATTCAACACCATAGATTTTAGCTGAATCAATATTTTGCATTTGTTGAACCGGACGCCATTTCTCTACCTCCTCAAAGTTCTCATCCTCAATGAGAATCTTATCCCATGTCTCTTTTTCATATAAAAAAGTCTTTATATTTAGTATGGTGTAAATTGAAAGAAAAGTTCTCCCAGACGACCTTTTCCTAATAAATTAAGGTTTTGGCTTAAACTTTTTTTCTGCTTTAAGATTAGGATTTGCCATCCAACCACCGGCTGGATTATCGCGGTAATCAAAAATACATCTCTGAAGCATTTGGCATTCGGAAACCCGTGCCAAGGTTGTAAACCAATTTCCAATCATCATTTAATGATTTTTTTCAACTCCAGTAGTCCAACTAATATTGTGGAATTTAGCATCATCATTTTTTTAACACATCTTTCACATTTTAAGCCATTTAAACTCTGCTGTATATTCTTTTGCCCAATCGTAACGTACCCCTAAGTGTCCTTTCCATTCAGGTGTAAATTCAAGACTATCATGCAAAAGAAACATAATGATGGTAGGTTTTAATTGGATGCATAAATGTTTCATCGGCCTTAGGAACCCATCTTTCTGGATTTAAGTCTGTGTCGTAGGTAGCTTCCTTACTTAGTATATCAAACTTACGTTCAGAGAAAAGATGTTCTTAATGAAAGAGTATGATTTGCAAATAAATCAAATGGTTGGCTATCTACTTTAAAATTTATGCGCTTAAATTCAGTGTTGAAGAATTTAAAATTATAACGGCTAGGTTCTCTAACATTAGCATAGCCACCATCTTCTGTTGATCTTCTTCCTTTGTAATTATAAGCAGATGTTTCTGTTTTTTTGATAATCAGCATCCACCTTAGCTAATGAAATAATTTTTAGATTCTGGCATATACTCATAAAAAATATTGACTGTATCACGTTTTGCATGGTCATCTGCCTCACGCCAATCAGATGCTTGCTCTAGTGCTGAATCTTCAATCGTATAATTTTTATTACTTTGTCCACTATATGAAACTCCCACACGGTGATTATCATTAAAACGATAGGCAAATTTCGCTAAATAACTATGATTGTTATGCGTTGAATCATCTGGAGTTTGTTTACTATAACCGCGAGAACGAGTATAAAGTGAGTCTTCAGGAATGGTATAACCACCAGCACTTTTCATTTCATGTCCATGGCGGTTGGAATAAAAGCAATAATGCTTCCGCTTTTTCACCAGCATACGCGACACCTAAAGTATTTACCCATTCGGTGTTGCGAGAAGCGTATCCTGTGCGATATAAAGCACCAAATTTTCGACCGTTTCTTACAATATCAAAAGGTTCAAGTGTACGATAATTTATCCCCCTCCGATATTACCACTTCCTTGATTGAAAGAATCCGCACCTTTAACAATATCAATTGTACGAGCAAGTTCAGGATCAATACTTTGACGAGAAGTATTTAAATTACCATAACGTTTGTAAAGTGAGTTTTCTTCAGAATCAGGCAAAGCTACACCATCAATACTAATACCGACACGGTTGTCTTCTACGCCACGAATAGCAAAACCTTTTTGATGACGACCTTGATCTACCACCCCAACATCAGGACTATAACGTACAAGATCTTTATTATTTTGAATTAATTCTTGTTGAATAATCTTCGCGGTTTTCTTTTTCAGAATGATTAGCTTTTGTAGAACTATCTAGTTCTGTAGAAACATTAATAGTCTCTAATTGCTCCTCAGCCAAAGCATAACCCTGTAACAGACATGCCTGCAGTAATCAGCAACAGAGCATAAGGGGTTAATTTATGTTGTTTCATTTATGATTTCCTTAAGTTATATAAATGATAATTATTATAAATAATGAATTTTTTATTTTTGTATATGTTTTTGATAATTATTTTTATTTTGTGATCGAGATCAAAAAATTAAGTTGAACTTTTATTTTGCTAATCATCATCACAGTACAATCAAAATGACTTTTTCCTAACAGTGATAGGATAATTGGCAATTTTATTATGTAAATTGAATCAATTATGACCCAATCTCGAATTGTAAAAAAATCGCAACGCGTCAAAGTCCTTTAGCTTTATGGCAAGCAAATTTTTGTGAAAAGAGCGCTTAGAGCAACTTCATTCCCATTTAACAGTTGAACTTGTGCCTATGGTGACAAAAAGGTGATGTGATTTTAGATTCACCTTTAGCAAAAAATTGGGGGAAAAGGTTTATTTGTTAAAGAACTAGAGCATGCATTATTGGAGAAGCGAGCAGATATTGCTGTACATTCAATGAAAAGATGTACCATGACTTTTCCTGAAGGTTTAGGCTTAAGTGTGATTTGTAAACGCGAAGATCCACGAGATGCTTTTTGTTTCAAATTCTTACTGTTCTTTATCTGAATTACCACAGGGCGCGATTGTAGGAACATCTAGTTTGCGTCGTCAATGTCAGTTAAAACAGCTTCGACCAGATTTAGATATTCGTTCTTTACGTGGAAATGTGGGTACGCGTTTGAGTAAACTTGATGCTGGTGAATACGATGCCGTTATTTTGGCTTCTGCAGGTTTAATTCGTTTAGGGTTTAGCATCTAGAATAGCTTCTTTTTATTGAAGTAGAACAGTCATGCCGGCTGCAGGACAAGGTGCCGTAGGAATAGAATGCCGAACGGATGATATAGCCGTGAAAGATTTATTAGCACCGCTAGCTGATGAAGAAACAACAGCATGTGTTTTTGGCTGAACGTGCGATGAATACTGCATTACAAAGGTGGATGTCAGGTACCAATTGGGGGGTATGCTGTGTTACAGGGAGATGAAATTTATTTACGTGCATTAGTGGGTGATGTGGATGGTTCGTTGATTCTTCGAGCAGAAGGCAAAAGTGCGGTAGAAAATGCAGAAGAATTAGGCCGTACTTTGGCTAAACAGTTATTAGCTCAAGGTGCTGATAAAAATTTTTAGCAAGAATTTATGCATAATTAGGGGAAGTAATGGCTGTCTTAGTGACTCGCCCTGACGAACGTGGTAGGCAATTAGTTGAGATGTTAAGTCAATCAGGTGTGACAGCACTTCATTTGCCTTTATTTACTCTAGAAGAAGGCTATGAGCTTGTTAATTTACCCACTAGATTAAATCAACTCAATGCTGGTGATTATGTGTTTTTTTGGTTTCTAAAAAGTGCGGTAGATTTTTGCGGATAAAATATTAAAAAAACAAATAATATTTGGAGAAAAAGATTTACATTTCTTTACAGTTGGAGAACGAACCGCACAGTATTTTTTTCTTGTCAAAGCGAGGCGCAATGTGCGTTACCCTATTCGTTCTGAAAGCAGTGAAGGCTTGTTAGAGTTATCCGAAATGCAATTTTTTTGCAAGGTAAACAGATTTTTAATATTACGAGCTAATAGTGGTCGAGATTTTTTTCCGCAAACAAGCAGAATTACGTGGAGCACTGGTAAGCTATGTTGAATGTTATCGTCAGGGAGCCTCTTCTTTTATGATGCAGAAGAAAAAATAAATATTTGTAAGCGTTTAGGTGTAAAATACTATTGTGGCGACAAGTTTAGACATCGTTCAATCCCTATTAACATTTGTGCCTGAAAATGATCAGGCATGGTTAAAACAATGCACACTGATTACTGTAAAGCCAACGTATTGCTAATTTTACGAAAGAAGCTGGTTGGGCTAATGTCGTCATTTCTCCTAAAAGCAGATAACACAAGTTTATTAAATACCTTACTTAAGACTCATTAAGGAATTGATATGGCAAAGAATCAATCAAATGATATCACTGAACAAGTCAGCGATACCCCTGAAATAGTAGTAGAAAAAAACGGAAGCGGAACAATCTGCAGAACAGCCGGTTCTTCAACAAACGATAGTTAAAAATGGTACAGCATTAAGTTTGTTAGCTATTTTAATTTCGCTTGGTGTTGGCGGTGCTGGTTATTATATTGGCCAACAACAAGTTACAGACTTTCAGAAAAAAAGTTAATTGTTCTTGAAAAACCAAGTCGGAGAGTCAGCCTCTCGTGTTACTTCAAATGAGAAAAATGAGCAAGTAAGCCAATTAGAAAGTGGTTTAAAAAGCCATGCAGGAAAAGGTAATTCAATTAGAAGAATTTAATAAAAAGTAAAACGGAAGAAATTACTACTTTACAGGCACAAATAAAAACAAGTGGGTCAACTTGCAAGTGCACAACAACCAAATGATTGGTTATTCTCTGAAGTCGATTTTTTTATTGAATAACGCACTACGTAAACTTATTTTTAGATAATGACGTTGATACAGCTATTTCTTTATTGAAATTAGCTGATGAAACGCTAGTTAAAAATTAATAATGCTCAAGCTAATTCTGTTCGTAATGCGATTAACCAAGATTTGAAGAAATTACTTTCTCTTTCTAGTGTGGATCAAAAATTCAGTGATGCAAAAAAACTTTCACAGCTTGCCAACACAGTTGATGAGTTGCAAGTGCTTAATGTAAATTTTGATGACACCCCTGAAAAATAATAATAAATTATCCGATAGTATCGAGGATTGGCAACAAAATGTTGAAAAAAAGTGCTACTTCTTTTCTTAAATCATTTTATTCGTATTTCGCCAAAACAAAGTACAAATAAGAAAAGAATTATTAGCACCGAATCAAGATATTTATCTTCGTGAAAAATATTCGTTTACGTTTACAACTTGCTATTATGGCTGTACCTCGTCAACAGGATGAGCTTTATAAACAATCTTTAGATGCTGTGTCGTCTTGGGTTCGTAGCTATTTTGATACAAATTCTGAAACTACGCAGAACTTCTTAAAAATCTGTGGATGAATTGTCAGAACTGTCTATTTATGTGGATGTTCCAGAACAATTGGCAAGTTTAACATTGCTTGATAAATATCTTAATCGCTTACCATTAGATGTACAAAAAGTAGAAATTGAGACAGATAAAGCGGTTGAAAGTATGCCGAAAGTAGAGGATACAATGCAAAAAAATCTGAAGATAAACCGGCAAAAAGCCGAGCATCAACAATAAGGAGAGCCTATGTTTAGAGTGCTTTTTTTCTAATGATAGCGCTGCTTGCAGGACTTGTGGCTGGACCTTATCTTTCTGGTCAGCAAGGTTATGTCCGTATTGAAACGGCTAACAATATTATTGAAATGTCTATTACAACGCTAGTCATCTTTTTTGTTATCGCGTTAGCAATCATTTATGGATTGGAGTGGATTATTACCCGATTTTTACGTTTAAGTAGAGGATCTTACAACTGGTTTTCACGCCGTAAACGTGTTAGAGCACAAAAAAACAAACCCTTGAAGGTTTGGTTAAAATGAATGAGGGAGATTATGCAAAAAGCAGAAAAAAATTGATTGGTAAAAAAATGCCAAACACTCTGCTGAGCCAGTATTAAATCTAATCAAAGCTGCTGAAGCAGCACAACAACGCGGTGATGAATTTAGTGCAAATCGTTATTTAATTGAGGCAACAGAGTTAGCGGGGTCTGATAATTTATTGGTTGAAATCGCTCGGACACGGATTTTTATTACAACAAAATAAATTACCAGCAGCGCGTAGTTCAGTAGATAGCCTGCTTGAAATGTCTAACCGTAATAAAGAAGTGTTAAAACTTGCTGTGGATATTTACTTGCGCTCTAAAGCTTATCAAGCACTTGATGAGATTTTAGATAGTGTAGAAAATGGTGGTTTATTTAGCACAGAAGAGTTTCAAGAACTTCGTACGCAAACAGAAAATGGCCTACTTGATGAAAAAGATGAATGAGGAAGGCGTTGATGGATTACTTGCATGGTGGGATAATCTGCCTCGTCGTCGCCGTAATAATGTTGATTTAAAAGTAGGGGTTAATTCAACGTTTAATTGATTGCAATGATCATGAGTCTGCAGCAGAATTTACTCTTGAAATCTTGAAAAATTGGTGACAACACACCAATTAGTAAAAGCACTTTGCACTCAAATTACACGTTTACAGCCGGAAGATAACAGCAAGTTAATTAAACTTGTAGCAAAAACGAGCTAAGCGTGCTGATGATGTAGAAAAAAATGTTGTATTAATCGAGCGTTGGGCTATTTATATGTTCGTAATAACGAATTTTTCCCAAGCTGCTGAAGTTTTTAAAAAGGTTATTGCTTGTCCTAATCAATTAGAATCAAATGATTTGATGATGGCTTCTTACGTTTTTTTGAACAGTCTGGCGATAAAGTCCTAGCAGAACAAGTACGACAAGATAGTTTAAAATCCGTAATGGCTATAGACAATATTCCTCTTGAAAAAAATGAGGAAAAATATGCTAAAAAAATGGAGATTAGCTTTCAAAAAAGCAAATTATAATAGATAAAACGCACTTCAATGAAGTGCGTTTTATTATGCATTGGATTTTTATATCTTTATAGATTTTTTTAAGTCTGTTAGAATATAAAAACAAGGCAGAGAGCAATAACCATAACAAGAATTGAACCAGCAAATAATAAAGGTATCAACTGAGCTTTCATGATTTACAATAATGAGTCGTAACATTGCTGTAATCCCTGCGTATATAAAAATAGCGTAATGGGAAATGATAGCCACTTTTAAAAATATTGAACTATTAATCCTATAAACCCGAAATATAAGAAAAAAACATTACAGCTTGTTCAGCAACATCATAGGGTACAAAGCTTGATGTATTTAAAACCATCATTGCTAAGGTATAAGTTATTTTACCCAAAGCAATAATTAGTACAATTGCTAATGCAATTAATGCAGAACTTAACACTATTTTTTTAGGGACTCCAGTTATCATTTTTCAGGGAGCCTTTCTAATTCCGAAAGATTCTTCCATTTTTCTTCCTTAAGGATAAAAATTTAAAAAGGCGTATATTTTAATCTAATATAGAAAAGTTGGTCAAAGCTATTTGGGAAAAATAATATAGTATAGAGTGGCTATAATAAGTAAATAGAGTAGTCAACAGTTGATATAGAAAGGTATGTTTAAAGGATTGTTTTTCGATATTGTATCGGACTCAGTCCTTTTAATTTTTAGTTGAATCCGTCGGTGATTATAGTAATCCAAATAATCTCTGACAGCATCAACTATCTGTTCTCTACTGTTAAATTTCCGATCATAAAAAAACATTCCGTTTTTAATTGCCCAAAGAAGCTTTCCATCGCGGCATTGTCCAAGCCATTCCCTTTTCTCGACATACTTTGAATGACGCCATGTTCAGCTAAGATTCGACGATAAGCTGCCTGCCTTGGTCTGAATGTAAAATGACACTACAAGCTTTTGTTTAACCCTTTGACGGCTTGCATTAACATGTCTTCTACTTGTGCCCAGTTTGGGGAATCGTTGAGGTTATAGGAGACTAATTAAATAAGTCTAAAATTGGGGATAAATAGACTTTACTCCCTGCAAGCACTGGACTTTTTTTATGATTCACACCTGGCAAACAGGGCATGAATGCGTCGATAGCCATAATCAGGATGTTTCGCTTTAATGTCTTTAATGACGGCTTTAAAGGGCTTTGTCTTTATTTGGCTTAACTTGAAGTTGGGAAAAAGAACGTACTGCGCTCTAATTGTGCGAAACTTAATAGCCATGTTAAGGGATAATGCGTTCTTAACTGTTGGATAATTTCTATTGCTCGGCTTCGTCCTGAAGTCTGAGCCTTCTTAACTCTTTTAGGTAAGCTACCTCCGCTTCAAGCTGTAAAATTCTCAGGCGTAAGCGGTCTTCTTCAGTTTTGGGGGTAATAGCATTTTTGCATATTTGGGTTTCATTGGCGGTCATCCTGATAGTTTACGAGGAATCAGCCCATTTATGTCACTTTCTTCAAACCATTTCAACCATGTTCCGACTAAAGCATTGGAGGGAATATTGTAAAAGAGCGCGGCTTCTCTGATACTCATTTTTCGATTCAGAATAGGTTGAAGAACCTGTAATTTAAATTCGATTGTGTACTGTTTACCTATAAAAAAATCTGCACCTCAATTGTTGGTTTGTTTAGTCCAACTTTTTGTGTACAGATCAAAAATTCAGTGCACTTTTTACTTTCTTAGCTTCACTAATTCTACTTCGTGATTTTTCCCCTTTTTTTAGAATTAAATTGGCACGTTCTCGTGTTGGCAATATGTTCTGATTAAGATTTAATCCATTAATTTCATCCCAAATTTTGCTTGCTGTGGCAATGGCTTCTTCTTTTGATAACTTCGCATAGTGCTTGAAATAAGAATTAGGATCAGTAAAGGCACTTTCACGGAATTTTAAAAATCGTTTGATATACCATTCTTTTTAATAAACGTTCTTCTGCATCAACATAGATGGAGAAATCAACAAAAATCAGACACGAAGGTTTGATTTGCTTTATTGTTGCCCGTTTGTAGCACATTTAATCCTTCTAAAATGAGAATATCCGGTTGATCGACTACATCAAATTTATTGGGAATAATGTCGTATGTCAGGTGAGAATAAATTGGTGCATGAACATTTCTTTTACCCGATTTTTACATCAGCAAGAAAGCGAATGAGTTTGGGCGTGTCATAGGAAATGGGAAACCCTTTCTTTTGTAACAGATTATTTTGCTTGAGTTTCTCAAGTGGATAGAGAAAGCCATCAGTGGTGATAAGTTCAACTTTTTCGCTCTGTTGGCCAATGGGAAAAGAAGTGACTGTAATATCCGTGCAGATGTGCTTTTCCCTACAGCCACACTGCCAGCAATACTGATAATATAGGGAATTTTGGCATTGTTTCTGCCGAGAAATCGATGTAATACCGTTTGGCGACGTAAATTTTCATCGATGTAATAATTAATTAAGCGTGTCAGGGGTAAATAAATTGTGCTGACTTCATCCAGTGAAAGTTCTTCGTTAAAACCTAGGAGGGGCTTGAGATCTTGCTCTGTGAGTTTTAACGGAACGGATTTACGTAATTCAGCCCATTGTGCGCGATTGAAGCTTAAAAACGGGGTTAATTGATTTGAAAATTCCATGATGTACTGATTTTATCGTGAAATAAATGCGAGAAAAATATACTCTATAAGATGAAATTTCGCATTGATTTTTTTCAGCATACTTCATGATTTCTGATTAAAAAAATCACATTTTTTTGATTGTGATTTAAACGAATAGACAAAAAAATAAATTTTTTTAGAAAAAACACTTGTCAGGAAAAGTTTTTCCATATAATACGCCCTCACTTGCTTACGACACGCCGACTTAGCTCAGTAGGTAGAGCAACTGACTTGTAATCAGTAGGGTCATCAGTTCGATTCCGATAGTCGGCACCATTCCTTCGTATCAAGTATTCATTTAGCGTGGAGGGGTTCCCGAGCGGCCAAAGGGGGCAGACTGTAAATCTGTTGGCTCAGCCTTCGAAGGTTCGAATCCTTCTCCCTCCACCATCTTTTTAGATGAATCCTGATGGGACAGACGAATTTAGGACTTGCGGGCATCGTATAATGGCTATTACCTTAGCCTTCCAAGCTAATGATGCGGGTTCGATTCCCGCTGCCCGCTCCAAACGCTGATATAGCTCAGTTGGTAGAGCGCACCCTTGGTAAAGGGTGAGGTCGGCGGTTCAAATCCGCCTATCAGCACCATCCTTCATTTCTCTCTTCCTTCAATTATAGCAAACAATTTTATTGGTTAATGTGGTTTAATTTACCCATCGATAACCGTGTCTATTTAGAGGGACTCTTTAAATGTCTAAAGAAAAAAATTTGAACGTACAAAACCGCACGTAAACGTGGGTACAATCGGCCACGTTGACCACGGTAAAAACAACTTTAACAGCAGCAATCACTACCGTATTATCTAAACACTTCGGTGGTGCAGCTCGTGCATTCGACCAAATCGATAACGCGCCAGAAGAAAAAAAGCGCGTGGTATCACCATCAACACTTCACGTTGAGTACGATACGGCAACTCGTCACTACGCACACGTTGACTGTCCAGGACACGCCGACTATGTTAAAAACATGATTACTGGTGCGGCACAAATGGATGGTGCTATCTTAGTAGTAGCAGCAACTGATGGTCCAATGCCACAAACTCGTGAGCACATCTTATTAGGTCGCCAAGTAGGTGTTCCATACATCATCGTATTCTTAAACAAATGCGACATGGTAGATGACGAAGAGTTATTAGAATTAGTAGAAATGGAAGTTCGTGAACTTCTATCTCAATATGACTTCCCAGGTGACGATACTCCAATCGTACGTGGTTCTGCATTACAAGCATTAAACGGCGTAGCAGAATGGGAAGAAAAAATCCTTGAATTAGCAAACCACTTAGATACTTACATCCCAGAACCAGAGCGTGCGATTGACCAACCGTTCCTTCTTCCAATCGAAGACGTGTTCTCAATCTCAGGTCGTGGTACAGTAGTAACTGGTCGTGTAGAACGTGGTATCATCCGTACTGGTGATGAAGTAGAAATCGTAGGTATCAAAGATACTGCGAAAACTACAGTAACGGGTGTTGAAATGTTCCGTAAATTACTTGACGAAGGTCGTGCAGGTGAAAACATCGGTGCATTATTACGTGGTACAAAACGTGAAGAAATCGAACGTGGTCAAGTATTAGCGAAACCAGGTTCAATCACACCACACACTGACTTCGAATCAGAAGTGTACGTATTATCAAAAGAAGAAGGTGGTCGTCATACTCCATTCTTCAAAGGTTACCGTCCACAATTCTATTTCCGTACAACAGACGTAACTGGTACTATCGAATTACCAGAAGGCGTGGAAATGGTAATGCCAGGCGATAACATCAAAATGACAGTAAGCTTTAATCCACCCAATCGCGATGGACCAGGGTTTACGTTTCGCAATCCGTGAAGGTGGTCGTACAGTTGGTGCGGGCGTTGTAGCGAAAAATCATCAAATAATAGATGTAGCGAAATAGTCTAAGAGACAAGTAAGAGAAAAAGTGCGGTGAGTTTTCATCGCACTTTTTTGCATTTATATCTAGCCACTGGGAATAGTGAAGATATAAAAATAAGCTTTTTGTGATTTTTATCTCAAAAGCTTATTTTTATATAGTTAGTAAGACAGGATTAATTAAAGATTAGTCCCATTTCCAAATCTTTTAGAAGATTGCTTTTCAATTCTTAATTCATTCCATATTAATGGGTTTCGTTCCAAGTAACCTTCTTCAAGCGTTAAGAGCCAATTATTGTCAGATCGTTGAGTTTGAAAGGTGAACGTTTTTAGATTTTCCGTGGCTTGACGTGATTTATTGAAAAATTACCGCAAGACGGAGAATGCGTATAAGCGTGATGATATCTTGTTCATGATAACGAGAAGATCGAAGAAATTCGTTTGGCTTGAGGTGCCCAGTATGCCAGTTAACGAGGGTGGTGAGTAAACGTTGCTGTTCACGGTCAAAACCAGGTAGTTCGATATTTTTGTAAAAATATAAGCAGAATGTTTTTGCAAACTTTTTGTGATTGATGACAATACCTACTTCATGCAGGCGAGCAGCCCAAAGCAGGATTTCTCGCATTTCTTCAATACATGCTTGAGATTGCCAATGTTGATATTGAGCACTTAATAAATTTGCACTGTCAGCAACACGGTGAGCCTGTGCTTGATCTCATATTAAATTGTTCACTTAATCCCCAAGCTGTGCGTGCACGAATGTCAGCAACTTGAAAGTTTTTCTAAGCTATAGATAACACCTTCACGTAGTGCTCCATCAGAATAACGCATCTGTTGAATATTTAATACCTCAAATATAGCACTTAAAAATAGCCAGTCCGGGTACAAACACATCTACACGATCAGAATTTAAGCCATTGATATTCAGTGAAGTGAAATGATTAGCTCAGTAGCGTTTGAGCGATAAGGGTATTTAATCGTTCTGTGGTAATAATACCATTAGGATCGATAGTTGAGGAAATAACCTGAGAAACAGTTTTGATGGTTCCTGAGGAGCCCAGTACAGATTGCCAGCCAAGTTTACGATATTCAAAACCTAAATCTTCGATTTTTATTTACCGCACTTTGACGGGCTCGTTGGAAATTTTTCTACTGAAATAATTCCATCTTTGAAAAAAATTGAGTGGCAAAGCTGACACAACCCATATGGCGACTTTTCTGCAATAAGCGGGGTAAAGTCATCCCCTATGATTATTTCTGTTGAGCCACCACCGATATCAATTACCAGTTTACGGCCTTTTTCTGGCTGGGTATGACATACGCCGGCATAGATTGTTTTGGCTTCTGTTTGCCCACTGATAATATTTATTGGATATGGGAAAAACGCGGGCCGCCTGACGTAAGAATTCATCATTATTGACCGCGCGTCTTAATGTATAGGTACCGACGACGTTAACATTTTCCATCGGAAAACCTTGTAAACGTTCTGCAAATAATGCCAAACAGTTTATTCCTCGAGTAATTGCTTCTTGATTGAGTACGGCATTTTCATCTAATCCTTCTGCTAGTCTCACTTTTTTTGTTTTTAAGCGAGAAAGGACTTGAATAGAACCATTCACAATACGTGCAATAATCATATGAAAGCTGTTTGAGCCAAGATCAATTGCTGCAATTTCACGGACATTACCACGATGTTGTGAGGGTAATATTGCGTTATTCATAAAAATTCCTAAAAATTCAAATTGATAAAAGTAAGTCAAACACCTGGTTTGTACTAGAAACGGATTGAAAAATAAAGTTGTGGCATTAAGCGGTAACGTAAGGTTACTTCTGCCAAGCCATCAAATAAGCCTACACCATATTTTTATTTGTAAACGATTGGTGAGATTTCCGCTGACAGTCACTTTGGATTTATCACCCACACCCGATGTGCCAAGGTTTAAATCTTGGATACCAAAAGTCTCGCCAATACTTCCCACTAATTTACCGCTTTTTGAAAGCCCTAAGCCAAGTAATGCCGCCCCCACAGAGCCACTGAGATCCAGCCTCACCACTATTTTCTAATGAACGACCCGTTAACAAATAAGAAAGTGCTTGATCTTGTGGTTTGCTTGGTTCGCTAAAGATGGTGACATCAGGTCTATCAGCCGTACCTATTACTCTCACACCAGCAGTAATTTTTGCTGTCTTCCATTGCTTCTGGATTACGAATTGCTTCAATGTTTAACATCGGTTGTGACGGTTGGCCTGAAAAAGTTAATTTGTCCTTTTCGAATTAATAAATCTTGTCCAAAAAGATGCATAGCGTCCTTTGGTTAAATTAATTTGCCCGAATAAACCTAAATTGCCCCTGTCTTGTTTCACAGAAAGTAAACCATCAAGATTGGTTTTTAAGCCATAGGCATCAAGGCTGACATCTTTACCAATATTGATGCGTAAATCAGAACGAATATCCATGCCTGATTTTGTTTTTGCCGCAAATTCACGTTTAATCAGTTCTTCTTTGCTCTTATGAGGGCCATTTAAAATAACTTCATCTTCGCTCACTGGCTCAGCAGTATCTGGTAAGCTATCAATTCTAATTCGCGCCCAAAGGAATATCCACTGTCCCGCTTAAATTCAATTCTTTCGGATTCGCTTTTTACCGTGATATTTGGACTGAAACGTAGTTTCGCCATAGAAGGAATATCCACGTTGAAATTATTTGCCTGAGCATTTAATTCTGTTGTCCAATGTTCGATATTCGCCCAGTTTGCTCGGCCAGTTAAATTTAAACGACTATCGCTAGTTTCAATTTTTGCCCTGTAAAGTGGAATTATTACCGTGGAAATGTACGGCAATATCGCCATCTGTAATATTGACTGGCATAGATTTTTAATTTGGTACGAATATTGCGAATATTGAAGTCGCCATTTAATAATGGTTTCTCTAAATTCCCACCGAAACTCAACTTCGAAACTACCTCACCATTCACTGATTCACCACTAGTAAGTAGCTGATTTGCGATAGACAAGTTTAGTCGTTCTATCGCAAGGGTTCCGCTCAAGTTGACGATTTTTTTAGCCAGGTCATTTAAAATGAATATCGCCTACAATCCTGCCTTGGTTATGCACATTGATGTCTGTTTTTAAAAACCAAATTGTTATTTTTGAATGTCGGCGTTAAGTGTTAATTTTGGAATATCCAATTTAAACGTACGGTAATCCAATTTTTGAGAGAAAGTTAAGTGATTGCCATCTACTTTTTGCGCTAAATTGGAATGGTTTATCCGTAAACCAAGCAACATTACCTTGCGCTTGTAAGTTGCCTTTGAGGCTATCTTGTTCGATAAGTTTATTAACTAAATCCAAATTAACATGTTTTAAATTGGAAAGGAATATTCCCTTGCTTGCCCACATTGAAAGATTGTGGAAAACATAACTCTACATCTGTGTTTTTTTCCAGCAATGTGAAGCAATATTGGCTTGTGTTTGTTTGTGATCGTAAGACACCGTAATAGCTTGGTTAGATTTTTACATCACCAATAGGTGTATCGAGTTTTTGCTTGGGAAAGTGTGCCTTTCCACTGTTCTAAAGTGCGGTCAAAATGACCGTTAATTTGTAAATTTGCAGCAACAGGCTCACCTTGGGATTTAAGCGTTAACAAATGATTTTTGTTCATCGCCAGATAAGGCGGATCAAGTAAATGGGTTTAACACTTTCACCGTAATGAAGTTGCTCTGCCTTAACATTGAATTGCCCTTTAGCTAAAGGATCGCTTTTTGATATTCCCTTTTTGCGCTCGCTTTAGATAACTGGAAACCTTGTAAGTGTAAATTAGACGAGGTTAAATCAAGATCAAGATTTGGACTGGTGAACTGACCAGAAATAGCCGCATGCCCTTTCACATTGCCGCTTAAATCAGACCATAAACCACGCAAATTCGGTGCATCAACATCTAATACAAAAATCAGAATGGTCATCTAATACACCTCTTGCGTTAAGATGATTTTCACCATATCTAACCTGCAAATCAGGTACTGTTAGAAGTACATTTTGATTAAGTGTTGCAGAGCCTTTTTAAACTGATGGGTTTTGAAGACAGCGTCCCATTTAAATCGGCTACTGGCACTTCCACTTGCCAGCCTTGAGAGCCTGCAAAACCACGCGAATGCAATTTACCAGATAGTGTTGCAGGCATGATAGGTACATAAAAACCGATATTCATTTTTCTAAATCGGCTTGTACATCCCAGTTTGCGCCCTCTTTCCAGTTTGCAGTCCCCACAAATTCACTTTTACCGTCTAACGAAGCTATCCCTAATTTATTGACGGTTACTTCATAAAGTTTGCCGTCAGCATTAAGGTCCACTTGAGATGCGGGAATATAATCCATTCCATCTACGCCACCCTTAAGTTCAGCGTGATAATTCAGTAAATCCCCGTGAGCTTAAGTGTCACATCATTAATTTTTAAGTGGCGCCATTGTGTTTACAAAAGCGTATTGTCCTTTTTGCCACATTTAATGTGAGATTTAAGGGCATTTTGTCTTGCGCTAATTGCACTTCACCATTCAGCTCAGCATCTAATACGCCTTTTGTTTTCAAAGAAAGTGAGGTTGATTTTTCAGTGATCCCGAAAGCGTAAGATCGACATCACTCGCTGGCAGAATTTCTTTTCAGCGGATTTCAACGGCTCCAAATGGGATTTTTAAAGTTAAATCTAGTGGCATATCGCCATCAAGTTGTAATTTACCCTGTGAATAAAGATTACCCAACGAGCTTTCTACCGCTAATTTTTGTAATTGCAGTTGGTTATCGTCAGTATCCGCCTGTGCAATCAGGCTTGGGATTTCAATAGATTGAAGTGTTTCACCTTTTTTTCATTCACCGCTTGATAATGCCAGTTTTTGCCTTTTAATCGCAGGGGTGTGTAAATCAAAAAGGAAGAATTATTTCTGATACATTGCCTAAAAAGCAGGCGTTAAAGATTGCTCAATCGCATCCCAATCTACAGGCTTATTCGACTGTTCGGCTTTTCGGCTCTAATTTAACTTCAGGCAATTTTTTGAAATAACTGAAATATCGTTAATTTCAGTCGGCGCAAGAGTTAAGCCTTTTTCATTATTTAAACTTACCGCACTTTTTAAAAATGACAGAGAGTAAGATGAGTTTGATCAACATTTACAGATAAATCTTGCACTGCCAAATTTTTCTGCATTGATACTAATCGGCAAGGAAATGCGTTTCATCGAGCCAGAGTTTGAATCATCAGGGTGTTGATGGAGGCAGTAATGCGGTATTAATCGCAATCGTTGGTTTTATTTAAAGTGAAATCACGTAAACAAACCTCACGTGAAAGCAAACAACCGAAATCAAGCTGTAAACGTGCTTGTGCAATATGAGTATCAATCCCTGCGGTTTGATAACGAACATTATTTAGCACCAAGCCATTTTGTAGTCCGCCTTCAATTTGCTCAACAGAAAAAAACTATCAAGCATTTTATCGGCAAATTGAATTAAACCTCTTTGCCCTGCATCGAAAGAAAGTGCCCCAGCAACACCTAAAACGGGCACTAAAAATGACCGCACTTCCGATACAAACAGCCTTGCGTACCCAATGTTTTTTTATTAGGTTGAACAGGTGATTTTGGTGAAGTTTCTGATGGTTTGTAGTTGTTCTGTCATCAAATTCACCTTAAATTTCTGTACCAAGTCCGATGTAAAATTGAATATTTTTTTGCTGTTATCTTTATCACGAATCAGGGGTGGCAATATCAAATTTAATCGCGCCCACTGGTGATGCCCAACGAACACCAACGCCTGCGCCATAACGCAATTCTTTAGTGGTGTAATCATTGGCTGCTAATCCACTATCTGCGAAGGTTGCCGCCCACCAATTCGGATAAACTTGATATTGATATTCTAAAGAACCCGCAAGTAATCGCGAGCCACCAACCAATTTTTCCGTTTTTATTTTTTTAGGCGCAATTTTTTATAGCCGTAACCGCGTACTACGATCGCCACCAGCAAAGAAACGAAGTGCGGGCGGAATTTTTCAATATCCTTTGTATGTAAATGCCCAACTTCAGCACGAGCAACGATACGGTGATTTTCCGCATAAAGTACGAATCCATGCACTAGAGGCTTGCACTTTTTACGAAAGACGCTTCCGATAACAAACTTTGTTACCCACATCAAACGTGATTTTTTGTACGTCGCCCCAAGTTGCAAAAGAACCGCCACGTAATCGGGTGCGAGTAAATCCGACCGTTGGATAAAGCAGGAAAGTTTTATCGGTTATATCGGCTTGTGTAAAACTGTCGTATCGTGCACGAAGTCCGCCAAAATATTGCCAGCCATGGGCGTTGTTCCAATAACGTAACGCGGACAACGTAAGCGCTCTTGTATTGGTATCATTCTCTTTTTCACCTTCCCAACCGACAGAGTAATCATAGTAATAATTTAATGGATTTTTAAGTAGAGGCATTCGATAAGTTGCCTCTAAAGTTTGTTTTGGGGCAGAGAGATAAAGATTAGTGCGGAAACTATGTCCACGGCTATTAATCCACGGTTTTGTCCAACCAATTTGAGTATGCACGCCACCATCAGTTGCAAAGCCCACCCCTAGTTCCATCGCATTTTTACGTGGATAAAGAATAATCTCCACATCCACAGTTTTGCTTTTTATGATTAACATTAGGTTGAACTAATACTGAGCTAAACCAATTTGAAGATGAAAAATCGCTGGTTAAATCCGATAAGTTATTCATTAAATACGGATCACCAGATTTGATGTTAAGAATATTATTTAAGTAATCATCCCGAATTTGTGAATGGCTAAAAGTAATATTGCCATAATGATAACGAACGCCGCTATCAAATAACATTCGCCACCATGCTTGGTGGGTTTCAGGGCTGATTTCTAAACGTGAAATTTTAAATTCTCCATCAAAATATCCACGATTTAATGCTAAACGTGAGGATCGCTGTTTTGTAATCATCGTAAGTTTGGTGTTCAACCAAAACGCCTTCTTTCGGCAAGTTTTTACGTAATGCATCAAAATTCTCATCTTGTGCGGCTTCCCCTTCAATTTGCACATCAGTGCCCGCAATTTTTGTTGGCTCGCCAGGTGTAACATGAGCAATCAATAAATCACGTTTGCCTTGACGCTGTTTTTCGTTCAAAACGCACGGAAGATTCATAATAGCCGAATACCCGCAAGCCGCGATCTACGGCTTTACTTACTAGGTGTTGATAACGTTCTGAGCCATCCATTTCTTCTTTATTGATGAGTTGAACATTAAGATCGGTATTACGAATAGCACGAAATCCACGGATACCTTGAATTTCAATATCCACCGTTTGTTCAGCTAAAGCAGCTAGAGCTAGGGAAAAAGAAAAAAAGTGCGGTGAGTTTTAGCGGTTTTTATTCATGCTTAAATGCTACTAGGTATTATCGTTGCACATTAGTGGCTATAGTCTACGGATATGTAAAAAGATGATCAATGCTATTTATCATTTCTTGTCATAATTTTTTTATGCTTGAATGTGGGTAAACATTAATAAGCTGTTTCAATAGGTAATTCTGCTCGACACCAGCCATCAAATCCACCAATAATACTAAACACATTTTTCATAGCCTTGTTCCACTAGAAAGGTCGCCACATTTTTACTGCTTACGCCATGATAACAACTCACAATAATGGGGAGTCAAAAATCGACTAACTCTTCAAATTGCAAAAAAACTTTGGTTCGTTAAATGAAAAGCACCTTTAGGATGCGAGTGGGTAAAGCGGGCATCATCGCGAATATCGGCTAACACTGCACCTTGCTGAACCATTTCCCAAGCTTGTTGTGGCGTAATTTCTTTTAAATGACATTTATAAACTTCCTTTTTGCGTGCTGTTTGTACACACCATCAATCACAACAAGAATCATGGCGAGCACTAAACAAATAAAAAAAGCGGATAACTTTCGGCGTCAATTTGTTCACCGATAAAAAAACGATACGAAAAATCATCATAATGGTTTCCACATAGCCAAGTAGCCCAAGTAAATTCATTGGTAGCATATTGCTAGCGATCACGTAAGCAATCAATGCGGTGCCACTAATTAATCCAAGCAACACCAGCAGCCCCCAAATATTAGGATTACTTTGTTCAACCACAGCGAAATCTGTTTGCAAGGCAAAATAAATGCTAATTGGGATTAGGCTCAATATCTCTAGACAAAAAGAAGCGAGATCACTATTTTTTTAATGCTTTTCGAACAGAAAAAAATAGGTGGTATAGCCAACACAAATCACAATAGCTTCCCAAGAAAGCCCACCTTTTAGCACGATATTAGAAATCACCCCTAATGCGGCAATCACGACTGCAATAAATTTGAATGTTGAAATACGTTCTTTAAAAAAATTAATCGACCTGCCGCCACCATCACAATTGGCAAAAAGCAAATAACCAAAAGACACGCTCAACGAACTGCCATTATTAGGCGCCCAAAGAAAAAAGCCACATTTGAAAAACCCATCAATAAGCCGCAAAATAGATGAGGGCAATGCCAAGTGCGGTTGTTTTTGATGAGTTTTAAGCGATGAATCAACGCATTTTTCTGCTTAAACATAAACACGGAAAAGGACAACAAAGGGAAACGTAAAAATCATCCGATAACCGAAAAATATCTGTGCCACTCAAAGGTTTCAGCAGCGTAGAAAAAAATAATACATATAGCCAAATAAAAAAATGAGGCAAGTAATGAAACGAGAACACCTTTAAACATAAGAAATCCTTATTCTAAACAGCCAATCATTCTATTCTAACATCGCCCAAAAATGCACGGATTAAGGGTTGTTCGAGATTCCTTTTTGGGTACAAATAACCAATTCAAAAAGGCTCAATAGGCTTATCGAGATTAAGTCTGGAAATTTGATTATGCATTGGGCTATTGTCAATTACCGCATCAGGCAACATCGCTAATCCGAACTCCCAACCCCACCATTGGAACAATCCCTTCATGCCCTGCAACGGTAGCATAAATTTTCAGGGTGTTTAATATGTTTCTCCCGTAGCCATTGCTCAATCCTCTGCCGAGCATGCCCTTCAACAGGGAAAATAAAAGGCATTTGCTGCCAATTAATGGGTTTTTCCTGCAGTAATTGTGTCGCCAAACAAGCCACTCGCGGTGCAATTAAAGACAAGCTAATATCATCAATTTTATGAAATACCACACTAGATGGCAGATTATTCGGCTTACCTGCAATAGCGAGATCAACTTGTTGTTTTTGAATCAACTCTAATGCGAGCGCTGGATCACCCGTCGTCAGTTGAATTTCCACTTTAGGATAACGCTGGCGAAATTCTTTAAGTACGTGCGGAAGATGGCTATAAGATGCGGTTACAGAGCAAAAAAGTTTAATTTCACCGCAAAGTTCATCTGATTCATCCTTGAGCTGTTGTTTAAATTGTTGCCAGCTTTGCCATTCTGTTTTAGCAAATTGCAAAAATTTCTCGCCATATTCAGTAAGTTTGACTTGACGATTGTCACGGATAAAAAGCGTCTTCCCTAACTCGTCTTCCAACCGTTGAATTTGACGGGATAACGTAGAGGGAGACATGTGGTTTTGGGTGGCGGTTTTAGAGAAGTTTTTGGGTTTCTGATAATTTGATGAATAAGTTGAGATCGTTGAAGTCCATAATGATATCTATTTTATTTAAGTCAGGGGTTTCGCCTGACGGCGACTTACTTTTCTTTGCTTGTACAAAAGAAAGTAAGCAAAAAAATACACCCCAGTTAAATCGCTGATCTTTGCTTTGTTTCAATTTTCTTTACGGCAATTTTTCTAAACTCGCTGCGCTCAAACAGACGAAAATTGCCTAAAAATTGAAAGTCACAAAAGACGATTTATATGAGACTTAAGATGTATTAGCACATTATTTGAAAGTGAAGTTGATTATAAGATTGTTTTTATAATGAAAAAAATATTCAATTTTTAACCGCACTTTAAATCAAAGAAAGAATAAAATATTTTCCCTTCTTTGCCGCCTGAAAAAAATTGGAAATTTGTAGGAAATTTTCGTCTGTTTGAGCGCAGCGAGTTTAGAAAAATTTCCGTTAAGCAAATTTTCAATTTTTCAGGAAAATAAACAAAAGCAGGGTGTCTTTCTTTTTGCCTACTTTTTACTTTGCACAAGCAAAGAAAAAAAGTAGGTCGCTCATCGAGCGAAATACGATGCAATCCACAAAAAAACAAAAATAATTGCATAAATCGCAACATTACATTCCCATAATATCACTTTACGCAACAACAAAAAAATCCTATAATCAAACCACAACAAAAATATGCAAACACAACATCATACAATTATTCACCTTACACAATTAAGGACAACAAAATGGCTAACTATTTCAACACTTTAAATTTACGTCAAAAATTAGACCAACTAGGTCGTTGTCGTTTTATGGATCGCGAAGAATTTGCAGATGAAGCAAACTTCTTAAAAGGCAAAAAAATCGTTATCGTAGGCTGTGGTGCGCAAGGTTTAAACCAGGGTTTGAATATGCGTGACTCAGGCTTAGATATTAGCTATGCCTTACGCCCTGAAGCAATTGCAGAAAAAACGTGCGTCATTCCAACGTGCAACTGAAAATGGTTTTAAAGTGGGTACTTATGAAGAATTAATTCCAACTGCAGATTTAGTCGTAAACTTAACACCAGACAAACAACACTCTAAAGTGGTTGCTGATGTGATGCCTTTAATGAAAAAGACTCTGCATTTGGTTATTCACACGGATTCAACATTGTTGAAGTTGGCGAAGAAATTCGTAAAGACATTACTGTTGTGATGGTTGCACCAAAATGTCCAGGTACTGAAGTACGTGAAGAATACAAACGTGGTTTCGGCGTGCCAACATTAATCGCAGTCCACCCTGAAAAATGACCCGAAAGGCGAAGGCATGGCGATCGCAAAAGCATGGGCTGCTGCAACTGGCGGTCCTCAAAGCAGGTGTTTTAGAATCTTCATTCGTGGCAGAAGTAAAAATCTGACTTAATGGGTGAGCAAACTATCCTTTGCGGTATGTTACAAGCAGGTTCTATCGTATGTTATGACAAATTAGTGGCAGACGGTAAAGATCCAGCATACGCAGAGTAAATTAATTCAATACGGTTGGGAAACGATTACCGAAGCGTTAAAACAAGGTGGTATCACATTAATGATGGATCGCCTATCAAACAGCGCAAAAATTACGTGCATTTGAACTAGCTGAACAAATCAAAGAAAGCCTTGGTTTCTTATATTACAAACACATGGATGACATCATCAGCGGTCACTTCTCTGCAACAATGATGGCAGACTGGGCAAATGGTGATAAAGACTTATTCGCATGGCGTGAAGCAACAGGTAAAACAGCCTTTGAAAATGCTCCAAAAATATGATGGCAAAAATTAGCGAACAAGAATACTTTGATAACGGTGTATTAATGATCGCAATGGTGAAAAGCTGGCGTAGAATTAGCTTTTGAAGCAATGGTTGCAAGCGGTATTTATGAAGAATCAGCTTACTACGAATCACTTCACGAATTACCATTAATTGCGAACACCATCGCACGTAAACGCTTATACGAAATGAACGTGGTAATTTCTGATACTGCAGAATATGGTAACTACTTATTCTCTAACGTAGCGACTCCAATTCTTGCAAAAGAAATTATCCCTAATCTTCAAAAAAAGGTGACTTGGGCGAACCTACTCCAGCAGTGGAAATCGATAACATCACCTTACGCGATGTAAACGATGCGATTCGCAACCACCCTGTTGAATTAATCGGTCAAGAATTACGTGGTTATATGACTGATATGAAACGTATCGCAGTTGCGGGTTAATTATTAAACCAGTAAAATTCAAAGCCAACTTATTCAATAAGTTGGCTTTTTCATAATCTAAAAGGGAATTAATATGAAAAATAATAAAATTCTTAACCGCACTTTTTAAAGTAAGTTTGGTGGCTGTGGCGTTAGGATTAACCAATTCGGCATGGGCAACAGATCTCACTTGTTCAAACGTAACAGGATGTCAGTATTCTTGGGGTACATCACCTAATTAGACTTTCAACAAAAACCAACAAACATCAATTAGTGATGCAATTAATGTAACTATTACTCCAGGAAACTACCAAAATATCGCTAAAAACCGATGTCGGAACTAGCACACATGGAGGAAAACCACTAGCCTCTAGCGATTCATTATTTAGTATTTTTTTGACCTTACTGATCGAAATAATCGCATTACTCTTAAATCTGGTGTAAATGCCACACTCAAAGAAGACTATCCATCAAGCTCACTTTTTAAGTATATGGGGTGGAACTGCCACGTTAGAAACAGGCTCAAAAACTCATTGTTGAGAAAAAATTACGCACAAATTCACAATATAACTGATGCTTATGGTGATTCAAGTGGCAACTCAGCGATTGAATCTCGTGATGGCAAAATTAATACACAAGCTGATATTGAAATAAATAACGATGGTTCTAGTGCAATTGAATCTCAAAAAGACCTCAGTTATCAATTCATCTAATCATAGTATCAAGATGAATGGAAAGAATGATATTGCCTACACATTATATGGTGCAGAAGATATAGCAAATATAAGTAATGTACAAATTACCGGAAATCAAGATATGCAATTTGCTTTTGACATCGGTACAAATGATGAGAATGCGGCTCAGACGGTTATAGCTAATGGTTTAAATGTAACTCTTAACAACAAAAGTGGTTTATTCACCACATCAGATAGCGGATCGCAAACAATAACACTAAAAAATTCAGAAAGTAATACAGGTTATGGTTTACTCGCATTCCCATTGGGCGATGAGCAGTTAGTTAAAATTAATTTAGAAAATACAACATTAAATGCTACTCAAGCATTAATCTCGCTTAATGATAAAAACTTCCCTCTTGAAGCAGAAGATAATGATGCATCCAATTCTACACCAGCTGGAGTCTATCATCTAAACCTTACTGCAAGTAAAAACTCCAAACTAACTGGCGCAATTCTTGAAAAATCCAGATTGGCCAGTTAAGAATGAAAATCAATTTATCTATGTCTAATAGTCAATGGAGTTTCAATAAATCAAGCACATTGAATAACTTAGATGCTAACAGTTCTGACATTACATTTACTCCAACTTCTGAATATAAAACATTAACAATTAAAGATAACCTCACTGGTTCTAGCACATTTTAACCTCAATACCAATATTGCTGAAAATAAAAGCGATAAAATCGTTGTTAAAGGTACTGCCGAAGGTAATCATAAAATTGGTGTCACTAACCAAGGTGCAAATGTTGCTAACGGAAAAGTGACACTTGTAGAAACCAATGGTGGTAACGCTGCATTTAGCTTAACTAACCCGAATAATCGTGTAGATTTAGGGGCTTATCAATACTTCCTAACAAAAGAGGGAAATAATTGGGTATTAGCGAACTCTAAAAAAATGTAGTTACACCAAGTAATTCTGTGGTAACTCCAAGCAACCCTGTGGTGACTCCAAGCAACCCTGTGGTGACTCCAAGCAACCCTGTGGTAACTCCAAGCAACCCTGTGGTAACTCCAAGCAACCCTGTGGCAACTCCAAGCAATCCTGTGGCAACTCCAAGTAATCCTGTGGCAACTCCAAGTAATCCTGTGGCAACTCCAAGTAATCCTGTGGCAACTCCAAGTAATCCTGTGGCAACTCCAAGTAATCCTGTGGTGACTCCAAGTAATCCAGTAGTACCACCTGCAGCTCCAGTTCTACCAAGTACACTATTACTCTCAGACTTAGCGAATGCACAAGTTTCTCTTCGCCAAGCACAATTGCTTTTTAGTGGAAGATAATTTAAGTGGCATTCATCAACGTCTAGGTGAAGTGAAAAAAACGGTGAAAAAGGTAATGTATGGGTTCGTAATGTGAATTCTCGCCAAAAATTAGCCGCACTATCGACAGGGTGAGTAGAAACTTCTGGCTTTAAACAAAAACGTACATAGCTTGCAAGTGGGCGCTGATGCTGCTGTAACAGATAATCTTCGTATCGGTGGATTTGTGGGCCGTAGCCAAGCTAACGTTGATTTCAATGGTTATTACGGTGATGGCAAAGTAAGAAGCAACAGCGTGGGCTTATATGCAGCTTACCTTGCAGATAACGGGATTTATGTAGATAACATCGTGAAATACAGCCGTTTACACGCTAACTCAGATCACACTGAAAAACGCCATTACAACGCTTATACTATTTCGAGTGAATTAGGTAAACGCTTTAGCCCTGCGAATGATTGGACAATTACCCCGCAAGCACAATTAGTGTGGACACATATTTCATCACAAGAGAATGAAGATAGCTTATCTTCTGTTTATTCTCGAATTGGTTTACGTGTAGCCAAAAGGCTTTGCATTAAGTAATGGTTGGAATTTACAGCCTTATGCAGAAGTCAATGCGATTACCAGCAAAAACCGTAGTAGCAAAATTCATTACACAAACAGCGCGCTTGATGTCGCAAGCAGCCGTGGACGTTTTGAAAGTGCGGTTGGTTTCAATGCTGGATTTGCAAATCATCGTTTTTGGTTTTAGAAGTAAGCCGTGCTGACGGTAAAAACTTCGACAAACCTTATGCAATTCAAGCGGTTTATCATTATAACTGGTAGTATCTTGCTAAATATACTCTTAAAAAGTGCGGTGAAATTTCACCGCACTTTTGTTTGCCCTAACTAAATATTCAAAATCTTATAACTTCTAGACTCTTTTAGCTATTAAGAGAGAAATGAATTCAATTACTCTATTGTGTATCAAGGATATCACGTACTGTCAAATCGATGATTCATTGATTATATTTCACTTAAAATAAAAAAATATGAGCAAGATCACAAAATGAATATTTTTATAAGTATGTAGAACCCCAGGAATGTATAATTAAACCGATTGTGATTTTTAAATATTTCAAGGATTGAGGAGAATATTTTGAAAAAAACATACAATTCTTACTACAGCAAAAAAGCTCAGTAGCCTTATTACTCTTTACATTGCCTTTATCTTCTAACCTTGCCTATTCTGCCCCATCCACAACGGGTGAAGGGAATACTGTCACAGGCGATCATGGCGTTGCAACTGGTTATAACAATGCTGTAACCGCTAAATATGGTTTAGCACAGGGTAATAATTCAGTTGCAACAGGTGGCAATATTTCTCGTGAAGAATTTAAGGCTATTCTTGAAAAAGAAAAGCAAACGTTTGCTGATAAAAAAATAAAGCAGAAAAATGAACTTTCCGATATAAATAAAAAATTGAAGCCAGCAATAAAAACTGCTGAAGATCTGAACAAAAAAATTAATGAAATAACAGATTTAATCAAAACAATCTAACGATAAAAAAATCAAGTTGTTACTTCACTGAATAATGATTTGGCTAATAAACAAAAAGAATTAGCCAAATTAGACAAAAAGAGCGGGAAGAGGCTAAAGAATACGCTAGTCATTATCCTTCAATCTATTCAGAGAATGAAAGTGTTTCGATAAAATTCCTGAAACAACTTAAAAGAACTTGATTAGAATAAACTTTCGGACAATTCTGCAGGAACAACTGGAGTACAAAAACTAGCAAAAAGACCTAAAAAGAGCGAGTTGAGGCTGATTACCCTAATGTTTCTGAAATTAAAAATTTGGTATAGATAAATATGAAGTTATAGTTAATGGATATGATAACGCTAGAGGATCATTTGAATATAACGAAGAAAAGATAAAAGATACTATTAGATCTAGAAATAAACAATACTTATTTTACACAGGAGCTGGAAGAGATCTAAGTTCATACGCCTCTGATCATGATGGCATTACAGATTTACTAAAAAAATGTAACTTCTGTAGATCCTGTAAAAATTACAAGCATCGATAACATACCAAGCCGAATTACAGATGACTTTCATCCCAAAAAAACAAGAGCGTTATGTGCAATTTTCTACCCTACTGAAAATGATAAGTGAAAATAATGTCATAAGTGATTTAAGTAAAAGCTTATAAGCTTGATAAAATAAATTCTCAGAATTATTACAAACCAAATTACGTAGCAAATACTGTATTTTTATCTTCCGCCAATAAAAAGCTAGTGATGATCAAATAAATCACAGTGATTTTTTTATTAACTAGTCACAAGTACCATTCGGGCGATTTCGATTACCTGGGTTATGATGAGAATAATAAGAAAGTCGAATTTCGCTTTGAGGATAAAGATAAGGCAAAAACACTACCTTTTACTATGGTCAAAACGCAAAGATTTTTTTGATGAGTTTTTGACGGAGTAAAACTAACACTCCTCAGGATGTGAAGCGTTTAAGAGAATGGGTAAATAGATTTTATAATGACTTTGATAATCTAATTGATCGTGAAGCACCTGAGGAAAAAATGGCTTTTTGATAAACAGGACTTTTCTTAATCAACTTAAAGATGTGGAAAGTTTTGCTAAAGAAAAATTTCAGACTATATAGCTGTTTATGATAAGTCAATCGCTGACCCAACTCCAGAAAAATAGAGCGAAACGAAACAGTTTATATAAAAGAAATCTCTAAGCTAAAAAAACGATTCTAAAAATTATTATGAAAATATTGAATTTAAATTTAAGGAATCAACCAAAAATTTATGGAATAAATATGCTGAAAAGACAGCAACAGAATTAACTGATTGGGCTAAAAATTGAAACTTTATGACCCATACAATGAAGTTGTTAAGGGAATAACAGAGGAATCTGAAAAAGCCCAAAAATGCCTTAAATGAAGCTAAAATAAAATTTGAGGATAAGGAACGGGAAATTAAGGATCTCAAATCTCAAATTGACAAACTACAATCAGCTTCAGATTCAAATAATTCAAATGAGTTAAAACAAAAAAACAAGAAGAACTTGCAAAAACAAGCAGAAAAAGAAGAGCTTGAAAAAGAGCGAGCCAAAAAGGAAAAAAAGCATTAAAAAGAGTTAGAGGAAAAAAACTAACACGTCATTTTTCTAACATTGGTGAAAAACTCAATTGCTGCAGGGAAAAGAATCCTTTGCGAGCGGTACAAACTCAATTGCTATCGGTACCAAAAAAATGAGGTGACGGGTAATAATTCTGTAGCTATCGGTGCAGGGAATAAAGTTGCATCACATAATGTGATGGTATTAGCAATAATGTCATGTTGACGCAGGGTTTGATGGTGCTGTGGTATTGGGTAATGAATCTACACCTAGTAAACCGATGCCAATAGAAAGTATCACTATTCAAGGCACAACTTATAAATTTGCGGGTACAAATCCAACATCAACTGTCAGCGTAGGTGCAGAAGGTAAAGAGCGTCAAATTACGCACGTTGCAGCAGGTCGTATTACCAGTGCATCGACAGATGCGATTAACGGCTCTCAACTTTATTCTGTTGTCGAGGCTATTAATCAAAAAGTTACCCAACATAATAAAATGCTGAAAGCAGGGATTGCGGGTTCTGCTGCAATCGCTGGATTACCACAAGTGCGAGGTAATGGTAAATCTATGGTTTCTGCGGGCGCAGGAAATTTCAAAGGACAAAATGCTATTGCTGTGGGATATAGCCGCTCGAGTGACAACGGTAAAGTGTTATTCCGCCTAAGTGGAAGCACAAATACTCAAGGCGATGTGGTGAGCTCCGTTGGCGTAGGCTACGAATGGTAGCTAAGACACAAAAAAAGTAGGTGAATTGATCTGCCCTCAAAAGTTGGACTAACTAAACCAATAATTGGGTGCAGATTAATTCACCGCACTTTTTGTTATTCTAATTAACTAAAAATTAATTTTTCGCTGCTGCTGCTTTTACAATTACTGCAAATGCTGGGGCTTTTAATGATGCGCCACCTACTAATGCGCCGTCGATATCTGGCTGAGTAAATAATTCAGCTGCATTTGCATCATTTACAGAACCGCCGTATTGAATAATCACTTGGTCTGCCACGGCTTGTGATTTTGCTGCAATGTGGTGACGGATAAATGCATGAACGGCTTGTGCTTGTGTTGGGGTCGCAGATTTACCAGTACCGATCGCCCAGATTGGTTCGTATGCGATCACTGCACCATTGAATGCTTCTACACCCTAAGGCGTTGATTACTGCATCAATTTGACGTGCGCACACTTCTTCTGTTTTTGCCTGCTTCGTTCTCAGCTTCAGTTTCACCAATACATAATACTGGTACTAAACCAGCTTCTTTTTAATGCACCAAATTTTTTTCGCTACGAATTCATCGCTTTCTTTGTGGTAAGTACGACGTTCAGAGTGACCAATAATGATGTATTTTTGCACCAAAATCTTTTAACATTTCGCTAGAAATATCACCAGTAAATGCACCTTTCACATTGATATCTACGTTTTGTGCACCTAATTGAATTACACTTTTTACCGCCACAGCTGCAACCACAACCAGAAAGTGCTGCTTCAGCCGTACCTAAATACATAACGGGGGAGCAATTGCCACATCACAACCTGTTACATCATGTAATTCTGCTTTTAATCCTTCGATTAATTCTTTGGTGAACGCTTTGGAACCGTTTAATTTCCAGTTACCCATAACTAAAGGACGACGTGCCATTTTTTTGTTTCTCCATAGTTGATAAAAATTAACTCACTTACTATACCAAAAATTTTTGCCCCGATTCTTTTGCAGAAGATCATAAAAATTAAAAAAATTCTCATAGAAAGATGATTATCTTGTGCTAAAAAGCTACAATTACCTGTATGGAACCAATAAAAAAATAACCAATTATGAAACTTTTCAAAGCTGAACAATGGAATATTGACGTGCTTCTTCCTCTTTTTGAAGCCTATCGCCAAAGCCTATGGACAAGCAGAGAATCCAGAACGCACTTTTGGCTTTTTTTAACTAATCGTATGCGTTTTTAATGAAAGTCTGTTTTTTTATTGCGGTAGACGAAAATGAAAAAGGCTATTGGCTTTTGTGCAGCTTTTTCCCTCGCCTTTCTTCTTTACAATTACAACGCTATTGGCAAATCACCGATATTTTTTTGTGTTGGAACATGCTCAACAAACAGAAATTTATGCGGCGCTGATTTCTAAAAGCAAAAGACTTTGTGCATTTCACGCAATCCAATCGTTTAGTCGCGGAATTAGCGCAAAATCAATGCTCAATATTGGAATCGGAAGGGTTTAAATTGAACCCGAAAGAACGTTTATTCGAATTGAGTTTGTCATGTTAATAGCGTTAAATCGTTATTGGGATTATTTGCGGGTTGAACGCCAAATGAGCCCTCACACGCTCACTAATTATCAACATCAACTTGATGCCATTATCAAAAATCTTAGCGCAACAAGACATTCATACCTGGGCACAAGTGACACCCAGCGTGGTGCGGTTTTATTTTGGCGGAAAGCAAAAAAACAAGGCTTAAAAAGAAAAAAAGCTTGGCTTTGCGTTTATCGGCACTGCGTCGATTTCTCAGTTTTTTTGGTGCAACAAGGCGAATTGAAAGTAAATCCCGCCACGGGCATTTCCGCACCGAAACAAGGCAAGTATTTACCGAAAAATATAGATGGCGAGCAAGTTCAACAGTTGCTTGCTAACGATAGCAAAGAGCCGATTGATATTCGTGATCGGGCTATTTTTGGAATTAATGTATAGTTCGGGTTTACGTTTATCTGAATTACAAGGCTTAGATTTAAACAGCATTAATACCCGAGTGCGGGAAGTGCGTGTTATCGGGAAAGGCAACAAAGAGCGTGTCGTGCCGTTTGGGCGTTATGCGTCACATGCCATTCAAGAATGGTTAAAAGTGCGGGCATTATTTAACCCAAAAGATGAGGCGTTATTTGTTAGCCAGCTTGGAAATCGTATTTCTCATCGAGCCATTCAAAAACGCTTGGAAACTTGGGGAATTCGTCAAGGCTTAAACAGCCATCTTAATCCGCACAAACTACGTCATTCTTTTTGCGACGCATATGTTGGAAGCCAGTTCTGATTTACGCGCGGTGCAAGAATTGCTTGAGCATAGCAACCTTTCCACCACACAAATTTATACTCACTTAAATTTTCAACATCTGGCGGAAGTGTACGATCAGGCTCATCCAAGAGCGAAACGTAAAAAATAAACGCCCTCTAAACCGATTATAATAAAAAGAGGTAAGCCATGATTCTGGCTAGAAGGGCACAGGGTCAACAAAGGAAAAAATTTTACCTGTTCAATAAATTGTGACAAATTTAGTTTTAATTCAGAGTGCTAATTGTAGGTAAAACTTCTGCGTTATCGCCACAAAAATCTAGCATAGTAATAGACCGCACTTTACTTTCTCTAGGTAAAAGTGCGGTGAGATTTCTTGCCAGAATATCTTGCTCTAACAACAGACATTCAGCTGGGCATTGTTCAAAACAATGCGGATATTTAATTGCTAGCAAGACTCCATCTTGCCATAACACCACCGCATCATTCTCAGTAATATTCTCAAAGTATCCCTCAAGTTCTCTTTGCGCATAATCTGCTTGTGAAAAAAGTATAAAGCATGATTTTTCCTTAAAAAGTCAGCAATTTTTCAGCTTGATTCAGTTTGGACATAAAAGAAGCACGATCCATTTTTTCAGCTGAAATAATACATTGCTCTGACGAAATACCGAATTTTTCCAAACTTTCTGAACAAATGAAACGTTGTGTTATTTCATATAAATCTAACAATTTAAAGGTGCGAATAAAAATCTTTTTGGAGAATATGTTCTGGTTGTTGATAAGAAACAAGATTCAGCACACCGTCATCTATAAAGAATACACCAATATCCTCTTCATCACAAAAAAGCCGTTGCGGCAAGTAATGCATCTAATCCCTCACGGGAAAGTGCGGTGCCATGGGGAACGGTTTTAAACAAAAAGCAATTTTCATAATGTGATGACTCGCTCAGCCTTTAATGTTGCCGATATAAATTCACCTAGCCCCGCAATCGTGAAGCCCTCAGCAAGATTGATGTTTTCTGGGTTTTCTGCCGTTAAAGTATCCACGATGCCACGACGTTGTGAAGCGGCAACACAAAGGTGCAATGGGATTTGATGCATTATAGCAAGATCTTGCCAACACTTTTGCAAATTGACTTCATCACTAGCAGGATAAACTAATGCGTTGCCATTCGTCACACCATCTTGGAAAAAGAAAATTTGGGCGATCTCATGTTTTCTTTCAATCAATGCTTTGGCAAATTGGTAAGCTAAAAAAGCCCCTTGCTGACCATAAATGGGGCTTTTAACTGCAAGTACATAGCGCATTATTCTTGCTCGTGTTTTATTTGACGAATATAGAGATAGACCGTATGGCGGGAAATATCCAAACGCTCAGCCACTAAATTGATCGCATCTTTTAATGTCAAAAATACCTTTTTTTCATACAGAGATAAGACAATTTGGCGGTTTTTAGTGTTATTGGCCACCATACGATCAGTATTTACTTCCTCTATGGTTTTCTCAATAGTTTGATTGACTAAATCCTCAACAGAGCTTGCAAAATTGACAGCCGATGTTTCTTCTGTTTTTTTCTGTTGGCATAAAAGCCTGTACAAATTGTGAAATGGGCACATCTAAATTAATATTAATACAAAGTAAACCAATAATACGTTGGACTTTATTACGAATCGCAATCGTGACAGATTTCATCAACACACTGCCTTTAGTGCGGGTAAAATAAGGCTTAGAAACACTTTCACTTTGCATATTACGGAGTGAACGCAATGCCAAATCAGTAATTGGTGAGCCCACTTGACGATTCGTATTATGGCCATTTGCACTACAAATAGCAGAATGCTCAATATCTTCTAAAGAATGTAAAAACGATTTCACAGTGTTCGCCAATCAGCGCGCTAACGCCATCAACAACCGCTTTATAAGAATTAATAATAGTGCGATCTTCATCCGTGAAAGGTTGTTTATCGTTTAATGTCATGGTTCGAGGTTAAAAAGTGCGGTCAAAAATTCACTGAGTTTTATAACAAGTGGCACGCATTAAAAAAACACGTGCCATGACTAGAAGTATTATTTTTTTCTGATTTAGGATTTACATCTAAAAACTTCTACATCAAAAATGAGAGTTGAATTAGGTGGAATAGAAGCACCGGCACCTTGTTTACCATAACCCTAACGCTGGTGGAATCACTAACTGAATTTTTGCCACCTTTTTTTCACCAATTGAAGGCCTTCTGTCCATCCAGGAATAACTTGATTTAATTGGAATTCAACTGGTTGACCACGCTCTACAGAGCTATCAAATACTTTGCCATTTGGTAATTTTACCAGTGTAATGCACTTTCACCTTATCGGTAGCTTTAATTGCCTCACCTTTACCCGCATTTTTCAATTTTTGTAAAAGTAAACCTGATTTAGTCGTTTTTAACATCTTTGTCTTTAGCAAAAATCAGCGCGATATTTATCTCCCTCTTCCTGAGCACTTTTTCGCAATGGCTTCCGTTTTTTTGCTTTTTGATGCAGATACTAATTTCGCTTCAATAGCTTCTAAAGTTTTTTGTACATTTTTCATCTTTACGCACATCAACTTTACCCTCTAAAGCATCTTTTAAACCATCTAAGATACGAGCATTATCATAAGTAATCACTTCTTTATGCGCATCGACCAAATCTTTCATTTGCCCACCCATTAATGCGCCCACGGCATAAGAGGCAGCTTTTTTCATCAAGCGCTTTTTCTTCCGCAAAAACTTGGCCAGAAATCACCGCACTTACCATTAATGCTGCGATAGATAATTTTTTTGAATTTTTAACATATGCGTTAATCCTTTATAATAAATGAAAATAATTCTGAGGCTAGATTAAATCGCTTTTTAACCTATTCTCAACTTTTTTTAAAATTTAGAGAAATTTTATGCACATTGAACAAATATTAGAAAAATCGTATTGCTGAACTTGAAACCAAAAATCGCGTTTCAAGAGCAACTATTAGACGAACTGAATCATGCATTAGTTCAACAACAATTTGCGCTTGATAAAAATGCAAGTTCAGCTACGCTATGTGGCAAGTAAATTAAAAGATTTTCATCCCACAAATATTGCAAGCTAAGCGGAAGAAACGCCACCGCCGCATTATTAATTTCTGCAATAAATTCGTACAAATGAAAAGGGCGCACAATGCGCCCTTTTAAATTACATTCCCAAATAATAATCAGCTAAATATTTGCCTGCTTATGAAAAGTATTTTTCCAAATCGTCGCTACCGCCAATATGCTTACCACCAATAAACACTTGTGGAACAGTAGTACGACCAGAAACCGCGCGTACACTCACGATAGTAGCATCATGGCCTAATACGATTTCTTCAAAACTTAATCCTTTATCATGTAAAAGTTGTTTTGCTTTTTGTGCAATACGGACAACCTGGTTTAGTGAAGATTGAAATAGATTCTTGAATTTGATGCTGTGGCGCAAGATATTTTAACATTGTATCTGCATCAGAAACTTTGAACGGATCACCCGGTTCATTTGGTTCAACAAACATTTTTTCTACTACGCCATTTTTCACTAACATAGAATAGCGCCAAGAACGTTTACCAAAACCTAAATCTTCTTTACCAACAAGCATTCCCATGCCTTCTGTAAACTCACCATTACCATCTGGAATGAAAGTGATGTTTTTCAGATTTTTCGTCTTCCTTCCATGCATTCATCACGAAAGTATCATTGACTGAAACCACAACAATATCATCCACACCATATTTTTGAATACAGGGGCTAATTCGTTATAACGAGGTAAGTGAGAAGATGAACAAGTCGGCGTGAATGCGCCTGGTAATGAGAACACGATCACTGTTTTGTTATCAAATAATTCAGAGGTAGTTACATCAACCCATTTATCACCCTGACGAGTGCGGAATGTTACTTGAGGGACTTTTTTTACCTTCCATATTAGACATCATCATTATTCTCCTATTGGTTGTTGATTTAATTTGAATGCGCTGGATTATAGGGAAATTTATGGTATAGTTACAATCAATTAATTCTATTTTTTTAATTGAAATTTTCTATAGGAAGAATCAAATGAATATCCGAGATTTAGAATACCTTGTAGCCTTATCAGAATATAAACATTTCCGCCGTGCTGCCGATTCTTGCAATGTCAGCCAACCCACTTTTAAGTGGTCAAATTCGCAAGCTCGAAGATGAACTTGGCATTATTTTATTAGAACGAACCAGCCGTAAGTATTATTCACACAATCAGGTATGTTACTTGTAGAACAAGCGCGTACCGTGTTGCGTGAAGTAAAATTATTGAAAGAAATGGCAAGTAATCAAGGTAAGGAAATGACAGGCCCATTACATATAGGCTTAATCCCAACTGTTGGCCCTTACTTATTACCTTATATTGTTCCAACGCTAAAAGCTGCCTTTCCGGATCTAGAAGTCTTTCTCTACGAAGCACAAACACATCAATTGCTAGAACAACTCGAAACTGGTCGTTTAGATTGTGCAATTGTAGCTACCGTGCCTGAAACAGAAGCCTTTATTGAAGTGCCTATTTTTAACGAAAAAATGTTACTGGCCGTATCAGATGAACATCCTTGGGCAAAAGAAAAGAAAAATGTCTATGAATCAACTGAAAGGGCAAGAAATGTTAATGCTAGACGATGGTCATGCTTACGTAATCAGGCTTTTAGATTATTGCTTCACGGCAGGCGCAAAAGAAAATGCCCACTTCAAGCCACAAGCCTAGAAACTTTGCGCAATATGGTCTCTGCAAATGCTGGTATCACGTTTATGCCTGAACTTGCTGTATTAAATGAAGGTGCTCGTAAAGGTGTAAAAATATATTCCTTGTCACTCACCTGAACCATCACGCACTATTGCTTTTAGTTTATCGACCTGGTTCACCTTTACGTAACCGTTACGAACGCGTAGCCGGTGCAATCAGCAGTGAGGTAAAAATTAATTTTAGCCGGAGAAAAAAATAATGGCCGGGGTTCGTGCAATTCAAAAAGAGAAAAACACGTCGAGCCTTGGTAAATGCCGCGTTTAATCAGCTCAGTGCGGAAAAAAGCTTTTTCCAACTTAAGTTTACGCGAAGTTGCTCGTGAAGCGGGTATTGCGCCAACTTCGTTTTATCGTCATTTTAGCGACATGGATGAATTAGGCTTAGAAATGGTAGATGAAGCTGGTTTAATTTTTGCGTCAATTAATGCGACAAGCACGTAAACGTATCGATGCTGGTGGTAGTGTAATTTCTGTTTCTGTTGATACGTTTTTTTGAATTTATTACCAATAGCACAAATGTTTTTCCGCTTATTATTACGTGAAAGCTCAGGTACCTCCCAAGCATTTCGAACTGCAGCCGCACGAGAAATCAAACATTTTGTCGATGAACTCGCAGAGTATATTTCATCTAAGCATCAGTATTCTCAATATATTGCATATGTTCAAGCTGAAGGCATTGTGACTATTGTCTTCACCGCTGGAGCAAATGCTTTAGATATGAATAAAGCTGAAGAGAACAACTCAAAAACACGCGTAATTTTACAATTAAGAATGTTAGCAAAAGGTGCAGATTTCGCGGCTCAAAAAGAAAAAGGAAAACACACATAAACTTAACCGCACTTTTTGGCTTACAACTAAAATCCGCAAAACTGGATTAGTTATCCTATTATTCATTTATAACATAACAAATGGCCACATTTTGCTTTTATGAAATGTGACCATTCTTCTCTATATCTTAACTTACCATTTTCTTTAACTGATACAAATACGCCAATGCTTGTTTAGGGGCTTAAATCATCGGGATCCAGTTTTTCAATAGCCTCTCTTAGTGCATCTGTTTCTTGTTCAAACAATAATTCACCTTGCGTGTGATTGGCTTCACGCAATGCCTGAATTTGTTGATCGGCTGAATGACCTGAGGTTTTTCTAATTGTGTCAATTTCTGTTTTTGCCAGTTTAATAACAGATTGTGGCACTCCCGCCAAAGCCGCTACTGCCAAACCATAACTTTTACTTGCTGCGCCATCTTGTACAGCATGCATAAAGGCGATGGTGTTGTTATGCTCAAGGGCATCTAAATGAATATTGGCGATGCCTTCTAGCTGTTCTGGCAATGCGGTTAATTCAAAATAATGGGTGGCAAATAATGTGAGTGAGCGGATTTTTTTGGCTAACCATTCTGCACAAGCCCAAGCTAAGGATAATCCATCATAAGTGGATGTGCCGCGTCCAATTTCATCAATAAGCACAAGACTTTGGGCTGTCGCTTGATGAAGAATATTTTGCCATTTCAGTCATTTCCACCATAAAGGTTGAACGCCCTGAAGCTAAATCATCTGACGCACCAATTCGAGTAAAAATACGATCAATCGGTCCAATTCGAGCACTGTCTGCCGGCACAAAGCTGCCGATATACGCAAGCAACGTAATTAATGCGGTTTGGCGCATATAAGTACTTTTTCCCGCCCATATTTGGCCCAGTGATAACTAACAAATGACGGTTGTGATTGAGCTCCACTGGGTTGGCGATGAAAGGATCTTTTCAATACTTGTTCCACGACAGGATGGCGACCATTTTTCAATTTTTCACGCTCACTTCATCACAGAATGTTGGCATCACGTAATTGAGGGTGTCTGCTCGCTCCGCAAGATTGATCAATACATCCAATTCAGAAAGTGCAAGGCTCGCCAGTTGTAACGCGCCTAAGTGCGGTAATAATAAATCAAATAATTCATCGTAAAGTTGCTTTTTCTAATGCTAACGCAGCACCTTTCGATTTCAGCACTTTGTCTTCATATTCTTTGAGTTCAGGAATAATGTAACGCTCTGCATTTTTCAGGGTCTGGCGGCGAACATAATGAATCGGCGCTTTATGCGCTTGCCCTTGGCTAATTTGAATGTAATAACCATGCACTGCATTAAAACCAATTTTTAGGGTATCAATGCCTGTGCTTTCACGCTCACGTTTTTCGAGGTTTTCTAAATATTGAGTTGCACCATCAGACAGCATACGCCATTCGTCTAACTCGGCATGGTAACCTTCAGCAATCACGCCGCCATCCCGAATTAAAAAGCGGGGGCGTTTCAATCAATGCACGTTGCAATAAATCGTATTGCTCGCTGAAATCGGCAATTTGGCTGAAAAAGTGCGGTTAAAAATGGCGGTGTTTTTGTTGAACAATCGCGCGTAATGCAGGAATTTGTTCTAATGCCGTGCGCAAGCGAGTGAGATCGCGAGGACGCGCTGAACGTAGCGCCACACGCGCTAAAATACGCTCCATATCGCCAACTAATTGCAAATAAGGCTGAAGTTCATCGACCAAATCAAAATTCAGAATTTCTGCAATCGCTTGTTGGCGTTGTCTTAATTTTTCCACATTACGAACAGGCTGGTGAATCCAACGTTTCAGCAAACGGCTCCCCATTGGCGTAACGCATTTATCCAAGACAGACGCTAACGTATTTTCTGTACCACCCGCAAGATTTTGCGTCAATTCAAGATTTCTGCGCGTGGCGGCATCTAACTGAATGCAGTCTTGATTTTGAATTAGGCTAATGCTTTGAATATGTGGTAATGCGGTACGTTGGGTTTCTTTTTGCATATTGTAATAAACAACCTGCCGCACTTAAGCCTAGAGGCGATTTTTTTCCACACCAAAGGCGCGTAAATCTTTTGTGCCAAATTGGCGATTCAGTAACGTAATGGCGGTGCTGAGTTCAAACTCCCAAATCGGGCGACGGCGTAATCCCTTGCAATGTTCTATGGCTGCCATTTCATTAAATTCTTCACAATACAGCAATTCCACGGGGGCAATACGTTGCAATTCCGCACGTAATGTTTCTTTATCTGCAGGTTCACAAAGCTGAAAAACGGCCAGAGGTCATATCTAAAGTGGCTAATCCAAATTTTTCTCTTTTTCTTGATATACCGCCGCAATCAGATTGTCTTGGCGCTCTGGCAAAAAGCGCTTCATCACTCACCGTACCGGGTGTAACAATTCGCACAATTTGGCGCTCCACAGGCCCTTTGCTTGTGGCTGGATCACCAATTTGTTCACAAATCGCCACTGGCTCACCCAACTGAACCAATTTTGCTAAATAACCTTCCACCGCATGATAAGGCACCCCAGCCATTGGAATTGGTTGCCCAGCTGATTGACCTCGTTTCGTCAAAGAAATATCCAACAATGCTGCCGCTTTTTTTCGCATCGTCATAAAAACAACTCGTAAAAATCCCCCATGCGATAAAAACAACAAAAATATCTGGATTCTCTGCTTTTGAGTTTTAGATATTGTTGCATCATTGGTGTGTGTTCGGGTAAATTATCGTTTAAAAATCATCTGCTTTAATCTCTTAACTTATTGATATTTAACAAAGGTTAATAACTGTTTTCAATATCATAACATTTCATTAGGTTTTATATAGTCTTACTAAAATCCTACACTAAAGTGTAGGTTATTTTTGTAGGTTTTATAGTTTGCAGTATAATGTACGCATAGCAAAAAAAGCTACATTTATCCAGGTATTTTATGAGTAATAAAACTAAAAAAGCCATTAACTACAAAAAACTATTGAAATGATGAAACCAAAAGATCTTGATAAAGCAGATATTGGTGAATATTCCGGTTTAAGAGTAACTTGTGGTAAAACTGGCATAAAAACATTCTTTTACCGATATTCTAGCCCGATCACTAAAAAAACTTACCCAAGTAAAAAAATAGGTTCATTTCCCCAAACTAGCCTAGCTGAAGCTCGAAAACAATTAAAAGAGTTAAAAAAATATTCGTTTAACTGGGCGTTGTCCCGCCTATGAATTAAAAGGAGTTCAAAAAGGAACAAGCTAGAAAAGAGAGTGAAAAAAACTCTTCTACATAAAGGATCTTATTGAACTTTACTTATCCCAATATATTGAAGATCACTATAGTGAAAATGGGCGTTTAATTGTTGGCGCAAGAAAGCCAAAGGGACAAGATGAGGTGAGACGAACTTTGTATAATGATGTTGTTCTTCCATTTGGAGACAGATTAGCCTCTTCAATGACAAGAAAAGAAATAGCTGAACATATTACAAGCATTGTTAATGAGCGAGGTGCAAGCGTTCAAGCTGGTAATGTTCTTAGGGAATGGATCGCGGCATATCGTTTTGCTATAGGATTAGATAAATTTGATGAGAATTTTGTTAATCCAGCATTGTTAGCAAAAAGAAACGTTAAAAATGACAACCATTAAACTCACGAATAACAAAGGAACTAGAGCATTTGATCACCGTGAATTAGGGATATTCCTAAAATGGCTGAAAACATCAAGACTAACAGAAAAAAATCCAAAACGTATTTCTACTTACATTACTCACGGGCTGTCGAACAGGGGAAATTTGCGCTATTGCTTGGGATGATATTGATTTAGAAATGAAGACAATTTTTTTCTTCGAGAAACTAAAACTGGCACATCTCGCTATGTTCAGCTATCTAATCAAGCAGTGAATCTTCTTAAAAACATTTGATCGATCAACAAAATACTTATTTCAAATGCGATTACAAGAAAAAGCCTATCCAACAAAAAAATACCTTACCGAAAAGAACTTGGGGACTTAGAAAAAGTAGGGCAATGTTAGACATTGAACATTGGTCGCCACACGATCTGCGTAGAACAGTTCGAACAGGTTTGGCGAGATTGGGGTGCCCTGAATGAAGTTGGCGAGGCTATTCTAGGACATTCAAAGAAAGGTATTGAAGGTACTTATAATCTACATACTTACGATAAAGAATGTAAAATTTGGTTACAAAAATGGGCTGATTACCTAGATGATTTACTAACAGAACAAAAATAGGCAGTTCCCTGCCTATTCTTTAATTTTCTGTTATGAGTAACTGCCGTTTTCCCATTGATAGCTCAGATACAATACCTTCTGTTTCAAGCTGATCCATAATGTGAGCGGCTCGACTAAAGCTAAGGTTAAATTTGCGTTGAATTGCTGATATTGAAATAGTTTGAGTTTCAATTACCCATTTACGCATAATATCAAATAAGGGATCAAGCTCAGTCTTAACTGGCGAAAATACCTCTTCAGTGAAGATATTTTCTTGATATTGAGTCTGTCCACACAGACGCCAAAGATCGGTTATCGCAACTATTTCTTCATCACTGATAAACGCACCGTGAATACGAGTTAAATCTGGAGAGCCTGATCCAGAATATAGCACATCACCTCGCCCTAACAATGTTTCCGCGCCACGCTGATCAAGAATAGTACAAGAATCTACCGCACTTGTCACGGTAAATGCAATACGACTAGGAATATTTTGCCCGAATAACACCTGTAATAACATTGCTAGCAGGGGCGTTGTGTGGCGAGAATTAAGTGAATCCCCACTGCTCTTGCTTTGTGTGCAATACGCACTATACATTCTTCCGTCTGCTGACCAGATGTCAGCATTAGATTGGCAAATTCATCAATAACGATCACAATATAAGGTAATGGGCTAAATGTATCTTTAGCAATACCTTCCGCATTTAAACGAGCAGATTTTTCTGATTATAGCTTTCGATATTGCGCACTTCCCACAATGATAAAAGCTGATAACGGCGTTCTATTTCACCAACACTCCATTGTAAGGCTTGAACGGCTTTTGTGTATATTGGTAACAACAGGCGTAATGAGATGTGGGATATCATTATAAGGTGATAATTCAACCACTTTTGGATCAATTAACATCAACTTAAGCTGTGTTTTCGTCTAATTTTGACAATAGACTGATAAGAATAGTATTGATACAAACTGATTTTTCCTGCACCTGTCTGCCCCCAATCAATAAATGAGGTGTTTTTGGCTAAATCAATCACAACAGGCTCACCTTTTGTATCAACACCCTAAAGCAACTGGTAATTTGGCATTACTATCCAGAAAGGCTTCGGAACAGATCACATCTTTTGAACGAAATCGTATGACGATTATGGTGCGGGATTTCTAAAAGAGAGCGTACCAAAAACCATCCGGTATCATTCTAACGGCATGCACATTCAATAATTCCGCCCATTTTGTAGGATCTGAAAGTTGATTGATGATGTTTTTTTCTAGGCTCTCTAGCTCTAATTTAATATTGTAAGTCGTAACTACAGGGACCAATATCGTAACTGATCTTGGCATTCGCGATACCAAATGTCGATAGCACTCCGTCCACATCAGGCAACTGTGCATTATAATGCTTGGTTAAGAACTCTATCGGCAATAATAAATTATTTGAAAACATAAAAAAACCTCTAGATAATAGGTTAAAAATCTAGCTCACTTTCCCAAGGATCAACTTGATTGATATAGATCATTCGTTCAGCAATTCTATTGACTAATACACCATCAATCTTTTTCTGTATAAGGATCATAAACTACTCCCTCAAAAGTACCAATTTTTCACCATCATTTATTATTTCTAACAACATTGATTCTTCTGTAACATTAGGTTTATTTGATCTTAGCTCTACTGAACAAGGATAAGTGAGCATATCTACTATGCCTTTAAACCAAACATAAGTATTAGGCTTTCCCTCTTGTTCATATTCAAACTTAATACTTAATTCTTTAGATTCACTTTCATACTTAATCCAGCAAGGTAGTGGTTCCCCCATTCGGATTTATTACTACTATCTGAATATTCCATATATTCAGCAGTAATATTAAAAATCATCTAATTGCATAGCTGGTTATTCCTCTTCATCTGAAACAATTTTTAAGATCACCTAAATGCCAGTTTTCACCATCCCAAGAAATGACACTGTGCATACCTTGCTGAGCTACGTGAACATTTTTTTCTTCTAAGTTCTTTATCTTTTGTAAACCAATAGTTGATTACTGTCAGTGGTCGTGGTTTCAAAATACGATTTTTTTCTCATTTAATGGAGCTTGTAAATAATAGGTAAGTAAGCGCTCAGGCTCTTTCAAATAGGCTAAATAAGCTCCATTCATATGAGGGTAAGGTGTAGATTCAATAATCCCTAACCAAACCTCTCGCTCACTATCAATTTTCCAGTGTTTATGATGAGTTTTAAATCGGGATGCATAGGACTGTTCCGAAATACCGCAGTATTGAATTTGGCTCTCAGTCTCATCTTTTTGTTTTCCTGTAAACAAATAGAGCCCGCTCTCTTTTCCCCAATCTGATTCAATCACTTCAGAAAGCTCAAAAGGTCCATACCAATGAATAAGTGTAAAAGAATGCTTCATAATAAAAATCCTTAAATAGGGTGATATTCGTAAAATGTACTATAACCGATATTTTTTTAAAGGAGTAAAACAATTACAAAAAATAGCTATAAAAGATGATTTTTAAGGCTAGATAATGTCGAAACTTTCAGTAACAGAAACCGATAGATTGATAGGAAAGCGGATTCAGCAAAAGCGTAAAGAGCTTGGATTAAGTGCCTCCGTGCTATCGGAGCAAATTGGCATCGCACAACAGCAACTTTCTCGTTATGAGCGAGGTGAAAATAAGATTAATGTTGCACATCTAGTCGAAATTGCCGCAGCATTGAATACCGAAATTAGCTGGTTTTTTTATAGATTGCATATCAGATCAAAAATTAATGATAAACAGAAATTTATTCCTGTTTCAGAAGATCGTATTAGAAATAGACTTTATGCTCATTTAGATAAGTTAAGTGCGGACAAAAAAACGTGGTCTTTTAGTCTTCCTTGAGACTATTTTTGTAGATGCTAAAAAAATATGTTAAAAATATTGATATATAAACATATTTTTTTATTTTTGCATGAAAGCATTGCAACAGGGGAATTAGACTGTTTATGCGGAATTTATAGCATAGTAAATGCAGTCTATTTCGTATCAAATAAGAAAAATTAAGCGAAGACCATTATTTCACGAGCTACTTTTTAGCTTATATGAATAACTGGGGTATTTATGATCTACTCACGAGTGGATTGGATCTTCACCAAATGAAGTATTTATTAAATCATACCGCTAAAAATACATAAGCAAATAAGAATAGACTACCCTAACATAAAAAGACACTCAAAAATTCCCTTACTTATATCTTCTCATCTAGAAAAGCCAATCTAACTCAATAGTATTATTCTCGACTAACTATCATTGGAGTTTGATAAAAAAGTTACGATAACGAAAAAAATTAGTTCTTTTTGATAGTTGTGGTACAAATAGCGTAAAAAAATCTCTGAAATTTTACCTAGTTCACTATTTTTTTATCTCTTTCATCCCTAAAGAATAAATAAGCAAGTAGGATTTCTCGATTCCATTTCTCTTTTTTTCAGGGGAACATTTTTATCTAACAACTTAAGTAATTTATCTAAAGTCATATTTTCCTCACCTGCATATCTATAGATTTGACGCAATATTCTTAATTTTTTTCTTTTCTTGCGTGAATATAAATATAATAAGTAATAGCTAAAGATTTTACTTCCGCTTGTCTTATCTTTTCTCCTACTATTTCAAAAGGCTTTTTGCTATCTTCATCTGTCTTCTTGCTATTTTTTTCATCAATATCCTCATAAGTATGGAATGTAACCGTCTTGGGAAAGCGTTCCTTGATTGATTTCCTTCTACGCTGTTGCTCTTCACAATTTCTCTTTTGCTTTCTTGTTTGTCCAATAAAATTCGTACTCACTTTTCTTCCTTAAACCAACTGACAGTCAGCAACTAAATTAATAAAAACTGACAGTCAGTTATTTTTAAAGCTATTTATAACTGACTGTCAGCCAGTTTAAGAGCTAAAAATAGCTAAATATTCACTTCTGTAAAGGAAACCTCGCAAAGGGTAATTCCGCCTTTTGGTAATAAATGAGGTTTTTATGAAACTAATCAAACTAAGCCAAGTAATGGCAAAAAACAACGTTATCCAAATCAACTATATACCGACTAATCAAAACATCTGATTTTCCACCACCAAAAGAAACTGTCATTGAGAGCTGTTGCGTGGTTAGAAACGGAAATTGATGAATGGATTGTAAATAGAGGATGTGCATGTAATTCAAGTTCCAATCACTCTATTAGCACGTTACAAGCATATTTATTAAATAATACAACAACTCAATAGGAAATTAGCTATGAAAAATACCATTCTTGTAAACAGAAATGCTATTTATAGAAAGAATAACTTTTATCTGTGTAGGTACTTTCAAAAAAATACCCTATTTATATAGGGAATTGATAAGCTATCTTTTGTATCAAAAATGATACCAGCTGAAGAATTCTGGGGTGTATACAAAAAAATTTGATAAGTTAAAAGCAGGTTAGAATCTGGAAAATATGAGATATGTAGTATAAAAAGTTAAACATTACCGCTGTGGTATAAAAATTACTTCGATGAAAAAAATCCTGATTTTTTTATCTGCTATTATCTTACGATTTCCCAAGAAAAACTTAATGAGCCTAGAGTTAGATTTGAGTTATCTCCACAATATGCAAAAAATAGAGACATACCTAATGTGATCAAATGGCTGAAGAAACATATTGGGGTAGAGGTTATTGATATGCTGTTACAAACTAGTAGAGTAACTCGAATCGATCTTACCCTTGATGTACACAGCAAGCGATTTCTAAGAAATTATTACTTCTCTATTCCTAATGCTAGAACAGGGCGGAATTTCTTAGGTAACGAAGATGATTGTAAGAACAATTATGCTATTGGTTCTCAACGTTCTAGTTCTTACCTTTTTAGTATATGAGAAACTAAAATTTCAAGAAGTTGAAGATGTTTACCCAAAATAACCTTATAGTTAAGAGAGAACATATTAAGCGGAGCATTACTCGCTTAGAATTAAGAATAAAAACCGCCATATCAACAACCACTTTTTTTCTATCGGAGGTTTCAATGCTAGAAAACCCATTCAGTAGAATTCTCATTTATAGAAGAAATAAAATCGCCTCTCAATTTAAGGATTTCCTTCCTTATATAAAAGAGGAGAAAAAGTATTCCTCTAGCGGTTAAATCGTATCTACAAGCTAAAGTAGATGATGATACAAAGGTGAATAGAAACTTAAGACTAAAAAAACGAATAGATGTCTTGAAAAGTGTAAAAAGTAAGTTTATACTCAACATTGATTGGTCAAAAATACCCAGATATCATAGACAATTCTATTGGGTATTTCACTCAAACATCTCTGAGATAATTTGCCCCTCAGCTATAAAAAGCTACATAAGTGTAGGTTATTATGTAGCTTTTCATTTCCAAAACGCGCGAACCCTTGCAAATAAACAAACATAGCCTTATGCATCAGTATGTTGTTGAAATGTTTCTCCGGAAAACATGGGGCTACCTACTGTAAGATGAGATATTTAAGTGAATCTATGCGGATTTATATAGATTGGCGGAAGGTCATGGAGTTGAACCCACCCGGGAACGCTGGCGTCCCCAACAGGATTTGAAGTCCTGCCACCTCACCGGAGATGACGACCTTCCGTGGTTGAAATTGAGGTTACTTTAGCGTAAATTAATCAGCAATTCAACGTTATTTTAAACGGATTCAAAAATGACCGCACTTTTTCAACAACTTCCTTCCGTTGATAAGATTCTCAAAACCTCTCAAGGGTTACAACTCATTACTGAATTTGGCCACGCTGCAGTCGTGGAAACATGTCGAGAATTATTAACACAAGCTCGTCAATTTATTCAAAAATAATCAACTTCCTGAATATTTTTCTAATTTTGACCGCACTTTTTGTAGAAATTCATTCTCGCCTACAAAGACAGAACCAAGTACAAATCAAAGCGGTGCATAATCTGACTGGCACGGTGTTACACACAAATCTTGGGCGGGCACTTTGGTCTGAAGCAGCACAACAGGCAGCGCTTTCTGCGATGCAAAAAAATGTTTCGCTTGAATATGATTTAGATGAAGGTAAGCGTAGTCATCGAGATAATTACATCAGTGAATTATTATGCAAACTCACAGGTGCTGAAGCAGCCTGTATAGTGAATAACAACGCTGCTGCGGTATTGTTAATGTTAGCGACCTTTGCTCAAGGTAAAGAAGTAATTATTTCTCGTGGCGAATTAATTGAAATCGGCGGTGCATTTCGTATTCCAGATATTATGGAGCAAGCTGGATGCCATTTAGTGGAAGTGGGCACCACTAATCGTACTCACCTGAAAGATTATCGTAATGCTATCACTGAAAATACGGCTTTTTTTAATGAAAGTGCATAGCAGCAATTATCAAATTTGTGGTTTTACATCTTCAGTTTCAGAAGAAGAGCTTGCGAAACTAGGCCGAGAAATGAATGTGCCTGTAATAACTGATTTAGGTAGCGGCGCATTGAGTTGATTTAAGCCAATATGGCCTACCAAAAGAGCCAACCGTGCAAGAAAAAGTCGCACAAGGTGTGGATTTGGTCTCTTTCTCTGGTGATAAATTACTTGGTGGTGTGCAAGCAGGCATTATCGTGGGTAAAAAGAATGGGTCGAACAATTACAAGCCCATCCACTCAAGCGTGCATTACGTTGCGATAAAGTCATTTTAGCAGGCTTAGAAGCCACATTACGTTTATATTTAAATCCTGAAAAATTAACTGAAAAGTTACCAACTTTGCGCTTACTCACGCAATCATTAGAACAACTCAAAATAAATGCTATGCGTCTCAAAGAGCGGTTAGAATCTCGCTTAAATTCACAATTTGAGCTTCAAATTGAAGATAGCCAAGCACAAATCGGTAGCGGCTCACAACCAATGGAAAGAATCCTTCCGTGGCTGTTACTATTGCAGAAAAAACAAACGCAAAAACTTTCCGCACTTTCAGCTCGTTTTAAACAACTTTCTCAACCTATTATTGGGCGAATGGAAAACGGAAAAAATGTGGCTAGACTTACGTAGCCTTGCGGATATTGAAACATTATTAAATACATTGGATGAACTATGATTATTGTTACTTCAGGTCACGTTGATCACGGCAAAACAGCGTTATTAAAAAGCATTAACTGAGCATAAGTACCGCGCATTTACCAGAAGAAAAAAAACGCGGAATGACCATTGATTTGGGGTATGCCTATCTGCCGTTAGAAAACAAAGTGCTTGGCTTTATTGATGTACCTGGGCACGAAAAATTCTTATCAAATATGCTAGCAGGATTAGGTGGTGTGCATTATGCAATGTTAATTGTGGCTGCGGATGAAGGCGTTGCAGCACAAACAAAAGAACATTTAGCAATATTACGCCAACTTCAATTCCAAGAAATTATTGTTGTTATCACAAAAAGCAGATCGTACAAATTCAGAGCAAATAGAATCGTTAATCCAAACAATTAAACAAGATTATAGTTTTTTTACGCGATGCTAACTACTTCGTTACCTCAGCAGAAACGGGACAAGGCATCAGTGAATTACGTCATTACTTAGCTAATCTACCTGAATTAGCTGACACTCAGAAACCTTTCCGCTATGCAATAGACCGAGTATTCAGCGTAAAAGGGGCGGGTACTGTCGTGACAGGCACAGCCTTTTCAGGAACAGTGAAAACGAACGATGAACTTTACCTTTCCAATGGACAGAAAGTTCGTGTAAAAAGCGATTCACGCACAAAATACATCAAGCGAACAAGGTATTGCGGGGCAACGTTTAGCGTTAAATTTAAATGCTGATTTAGACCGCACGCCAATGAAACGAGGCGATTGGTTATTTCAGGATGATCCTCTTCCACCAACAGATCTCATAAGTGTACAAATTTTTGGCTGAAGTACCATTAAATGAAAAGCCAACCTGTGCATATTTATCACGGAGCAAGTCGCACTACGGGTAAAGCTCACCTTATTACAAGGAAAAAAATGCCGCTAAAAATGACCGCACTTTAGCTGAAATCATATTAGATTCGCCATTATTCTTGGCTTTCGGAGACAAACTTATTTTACGCAGTGGCGATACAAAAACCTTTAATTGCCGGAGCACGAGTGTTGGAAATAAACTCGCCAAAACGTCATAAACGAACTGAAGTGCGGTTAAATTTCTTAGCGAATTTAGCATTGGCAGAGAATGCTTCGCAACGTATTGCGCTTACCCTTCAACATAATGCGACAACAGCGCGCCAATTAATGTGGACGGAACAACTGACTTCCTTGCAATTAGATAAAGCACTCGCCGAACGTGGCGCGGTGCGTCATCAAGATTGGTGTTTTAATACTAATTACGTACAAGAAAAAAACGCAGCAAATTTTAACTGCGCTTAATACCTATCACGAGCAACATAATGATCAACTTGGTGTAAGCAAAGCCAGATTATATCGAATGGCGACATTGAATCAGCCAGAAAAATCTGATTCATCATTTTATCGATGAAATGCTTGATGATAGACGATTACAACAAACGCGTGGCTGGATTCATCTACCAGAGCACAAAAATTCAGTTTAATACTGAAGAAAAAAATCACGTTGGACAGATGTATTAAACGAGTTTGAAAAAAAGCAAATGGCCAAGCGATTTGGGTGCGAGATATGGCAAATGCGCTCGCTATTGATGAATCAATTATGCGTAATTTTATGTATAAAGCAGGGAAACTGGGTTACCTCACGCCAATCGTAAAAGATAGATTTTTCTTAACTGAAACCATCTATGCTTATGCAAGTCTCATCAAACAAATCGCAGAAGAAAAAAAGGAAAAGTTTCAGTAAATGAAGTGCGTGATAAATTGAATTTCGGGCGCAAACTTACCGTTCAACTGATGGAATATTTCGACCGAATGGGATTTTTTTGCGTCGCAAAGGCAATGACCATATTCTACGCGATAAGAATGTTTTTGATTTATAAGGAAATATTTTACTGATATATAACTAACTTTAATGAAGTAAATAACCAAGTGAAGAGCTCGAACAATACAAAGTGTAATTGCTCCCATACAACGTGCGTAAAAAAATACTTTATCAGTTCTTCACTGGCGTAAATCAAATGTACGATGCGTTATTGAATAAAAATCTGGCGCAACTTGTGTATTTACCGACTTCCCAGATACTGGCGTTGAGTTTTTAGGGGGCAGATCAACAAGCGGTTCAATTTGGTAAAAGTTTTACCATTTTGAACCGCTTTTTGCTTTAATTAGTGTTTGTGATCGTGATGATGCTCATGTGGGGCATCATCTACCCTCAACTAATGTCACCATAATGATTGAGTCCTCCGCAGCTTCGCCTTGAATAAAATATTTTCCATCAAAGTTAAGCACTTGCCCTACGTTGATTTCATGTTTTTCATTGTCATTCAATAACACATTCATTTTTTTCCGCTTAGTACGGTAAAAATCACACTATCGCCTTCGTGGTTATGACGTTTTAATTGCTCTCCTTTTCTTCAAGGCTTTTTTTCACCACGGTAAACTGTTCTGTTTGCATAATTTTTACCGAAGCCATCTTTTTACTACACCAATATCTGCTTGTGCAATAGAGGCAATACCAAAGCTGAGTAATGAGGCTAATAACACTTTTTTCATAACAAGTCTCCTTCTGTGTTTTGAATTAGATGTCCTAATTCTGACACTTTTACTCAACTATTTCAATGCAAATTATTCTCAAATACAAAAAGCATCACAAAAATAACTCTTTATTACACCTTTTTTTCTCAAATGATCCCCATCCGTTTTTATGCAATTTCAATACGGTTAAAAACAAGAATGATTGCAAAAAATATATCCCGTTTCTGAGATCACCACTTGTTCCCTCATGAACCATTGTATCAAGTAAATATTGTTTTACACCTTGTTCATTAATAATCTTACTACTAACCATTGCAGATGATACTTTAACCTTATGAAATCCTTGGTCTCCAAAAGGATATCCAATATAGAGGCATCTACGGCCTACATTTATACTTTCTGTCTCAAGTAAGAATTTTTCTGATGATGGCTCTGCTTTTAATAAACAAATATCTGAATTTGTATCAAATTGAATAACTTTTACAGGACTAACATTAACTCTATTATGAGTTAATGGAGTAAACTCATTAAGCGGAACATCAATAGAAACTATGTGTAAATTTTTTTGCGGTTGGATAAGTTTATATTATGTGAACAAGTAGCTAAATAGCCTTTAGAATTACAAACAAAAAGCTGTTCCTAGGAAAGAAAAAGTATTGTCTTGCATCGTTTCAACTAATGCAAAGACACCTCCATGATATATGTTAGACAAATCTTCATATTTATACATATATACCTCTTAATAATAAACACTAACTAGTGTTAGCTTCTCTTATTTTTTTAATTAATTTACTGTGAGCAATTTCACATTATTTGAAATTTACTTTCGTATTTCTAAAAAAATTCGCATCCAAGCTCCATCTTCAGACTAATCTTCAGGATACCATGAGTTGCTCACAGCACGGAATACACGTTCTGGGTGTGGCATCATCGCGGTGATCCCTGCATAAATAAAAATAGCGCAAAGGGAAGTGATAGCCGCTTTTAAAAATACTGCACAATCAAACCAATAAACCCGAAATATAAGAAAAAAACATCACTGCTTGTTCAGCTACATCATAAGGCACAACAGTCGAAGTATTAAGCACCATCATTGCTAAAGTATAAGTGATTTTCCCAAAGGGCAATAATGAGTACAATCGCCAACGCAATCAATGCCGTGCAAAGCACGATTTTCAATACACCAGTAATAATTCGTGGCAATTTTTTTCTAATTCTGGAGATTCTTCCATTTCTATTCCTTACAGCAAAAATTAAAGGCTCGTATTCTAATGCAAGATTATAAAGTTGGTCAAAGTCATTTGGAAAAAAATAAAGCGGAATTACACCTATAAACCGTGTGTAAAGATGCATAACCTGAATTCTTCACTGACGTAAATCAAATGTACGATGCGTTATTGAATAAATCAGGTGCAACTGGTGTATTCACCGACTTCCCAGATACTGGCGTTAAGTTTTTGAAAAAAACAAAAAAATAATACGTAAGTAAAAGTAATAAAAAGAGCGGCCAAAAATTCGTTGTGATTTTTTTGACCGCTCTTTTACTAAAAATAATCGAAACGATACTTTTTATAAAGTAAAAATTAATTATAGATTCAAATTTAACATATAAAAAAATCATCAAAAGATGCGTATAACCGAGAGAAATTATTTTTGGGGTGCCATAAATTTAGAAAACAAATTAGCATACCCTTCTGCTGCCACCTCACGAGTATTACTACCATGTCTTACATAAAAATGCCCGTCATAAATAGATGGACGATCACCGGATTTGAGTTCTAGTATTATGACATATTTTACCGTAATATGATATAGAAGTAATATTCGTTAATATATATTCTTTATCTCTGGAATCTATTTTTGTTCATTTATAAGTTGAGAAATCTTTGTATAGTATGAATCTAAATCAGTATGATATTTATTGGCTTCTCCATCTAGACCAGTTATATAAAAGTTGCTAAATTCTTTATATTCAGTACCATATAATTTACTGTGTTTTTTTCTGCATCATTTTTATTATCAGCTATACCCAAAAATACAATACCCTTTTTGAACCAGGTCTTGAATTTGCCATTGCGGTTAATGTCTTTATGATTTTTGAGAGACAAGAAATATTTAGAGCTTCCTGTTCTTTATTTTCAAGAGAATGAAGTCCTAATTTAAAAATCACATAAAACATCTTCTGTTGCAGACTGGGTCAGTATATTTTTGTAACATAATTATTGACGTTCTAGGTTTAGTTAGATCTTTAACATTCTTTAACGAGAAAAAAATGGTGAAATAACCCCATATAAGGAATCAGACTGACGTTTTTTTCTGTTTTTTTCAGACCAGTTCCCACCTCCTTCTGGTAATTTTATAATTGTATTACCCGAATCATTTAATGAGTCTAGGAGTCCATTTTTTTATCAAAAATCTCTTTATTTTCATCTATTAAAAGTTTATACAATGTTATAAATACAATTTGAAAAATACCTAGATATTTTTTGATTGTACTTTATCCGAGAACAATAATTGATTAAAAAGTTTTCCCTGATGAGTTTATTAAGTTAAAAAAATACAATCAAACACATAATTAACATCGTCAATTATATCTTTTTCATTTCTCTTTTTGTATTTCTATCTCTAAGTTATTCCTTAGATTTTCACTTTTATTTGTAAAACCATATAACTGATCTAAAAACATCAGAACTGAGATCTGGAACCGGATAAGGTAATCCAGGCAACTAGATCTGCTATAATTTCTTCATCTTTAGACAATCTTAAATCATCTTTACTTATTATTGAATTTTTAATCCAGAAAAATATCATCAATTAATATACCGTAATCTAATTTCTTGTTATTGAGACTAATTTTACTCATAGACTTTAAATCTAGAATATCTTCTGCACTAGAGTCTCCCCTAATCTGACTCGATAATATTCTAACTATTGACGCAAATTTTCCCTATAGAGCCAGCTTGTCTTAGTTCTTGTCTAGATAGGTGCTTACCTCCAGAATTCAGTCTTTTAAATACATCATCTATATGTTTTTGAATTTGTATCCTGAAAAATGGATAGTGGCATCTGATAATTAGAGATTACAGCACATTTTTTTCCCTATCTAATATTGGTTGTTTTTGGAATAACTCACTTTTTATCTTTTTAGTAGTTTTGTATCAGCCATGGTATCTAAATCAAAATAATAACCATTTATATCAAACTCTTGTTCAATAAAAGAAAATACTGCATTTAATCGCTGCATACCATCGATTATTTCAAATCTTTTGCTATCTGAATCAGTTAGTTCGGCTAGAAGAATTAAAGGAATAGGATATCCATTTAAAATAGAATCAATAAAAGATTGTTTTTTTCATCAATAGTCCATACAAGCTTTCTTTGATATCTGCGATTAACAAGATATTTTTTTCTCCAAAAAAAGAACTATAAATACTTTGAATACTCTCCCTCGTATTGATAATTCAGATTGTGGATTAAATGCCATAATATTCTCCTTAGTTAAATAATTTATGCCATCAATAGCACTAATTTCGATTTTTCTTAGTTTAAAATATCCTTTAAAAAAATTTCCGTGATCAATTTCACATTATTTGAAATTTACTCTTGCATTTCTAAAAAAATTCGCATCCAAGCGCCATCTTCAGACCAATCTTCTGGATACCATGAATTGCTCACGGCACGGAATACACGTTCTGGGTGTGGCATCATCGCGGCAATACGACCATCCACGTTAGAAATCGCAGTAATACCCTAATGCCGAACCGTTCGGGTTGGCTGGGTAGGTTTCAGTCACGTTTAAATGGCTGTCGATATATTGTGCCACAATCAAGTTTTGCGCTTGAAGTTCGGTCAAATTCTCAGGTGTTTTGAATTCTACGCGACCTTCACCGTGAGAAACGGCAATCGGCATATGTGAACCTGCCATGCCTTTAAACCATAATGAGTTGGTGTCGTTGATTTTCACCATCGCGGCACGGGCTTCAAAACGTTCTGATTTATTACGCACAAAACGTGGCCAGTTTTTCTGCCCCTGGGATGATTTCCGCAAGGGTGGAGATAAATTGACAGCCGTTACATACGCCTAATGAAAGGGTGTTTTCATTGGCGAAGAATTGGCTGAATTGATCGCGTAATTGTGGGTTAAATAAAATGGATTTCGCCCAGCCACCACCCGCGCCTAATACGTCACCGTAAGAGAAGCCACCACAAGCCACCATCGCATTGAAGTCGTTTAAGTTGTAACGGTCTGCCATTAAATCGCTCATATGAACATCAATCGCTGCAAAGCCTGCACGGTCAAAAGCGGCTGCCATTTTCAACATGGCTGTTTACGCCTTGTTCACGTAATACGGCTACTTTTTGGTTTCACGCCTTTGCTGATGTAAGGCGCTGCAATATCTTCATTCACATCATAAGTTAAGTGAGCGGATAAACCTTTGTTGTCTGTTGCTTTTTTTCGCTTCAAATTCTTGGTCGGCACATTCTGGGTTATCGCGTAAGCGTTGCATTTGATGGGTCAATTCCGCCCAAATGCCACGCAATTCGGAGCGTTTTTCATCCAAAATTTCCCTTCCGAATTGATGGATCACAATGCGATCATCGTTGCTAACCTTGCCGATGTCGTAGGTAATTCCCTCTAATCCATGTGTTTTTCAACACCGTATAAATAGCGTCAAGTTCCGCCTCTAATACCTGAATCACCGCGCCTAATTCTTCGTTAAATAAAATGGCTAACTCGGAAATTTCTTGCGTATAGTGTTCCGCACCGAGCTCAAGCGCCCATCCTTTTCCGCTATCGAATAACGGAGAAATATCAACATCCACGCCACAGTTACCCGCAAATGCCATTTCTGCAAGTGTGGTAATTAAACCACCGTCTGAACGGTCGTGGTAAGCCAATAATTTACGCTCTGCCACCAATGCTTGCATTGCATCAAAGAAGTTTTTCAGTTTGGCTACGTTCACCACATCGGCTGGTTTGTCACCTAATTGTTTATACACTTGCGCAAGTGCGGTCGCGCCTAAGCGATTTTTTCTTTCGCCTAAATCAATCAACAATAAACGGCTTGCGCCTTTGTCTGTGCGTAATTGAGGTGTCACGGTTTTGCGGACATCTTCCACGCGCGCAAAAGATGAAATTACTAAAGAAAGCGGAGCTGTTACTGATTTTTTTCTCACCGTTTTTCTTCCCAAGTGGTTTTCATCGACATAGAGTCTTTACCCACTGGAATCGTAATACCTAAAGCCGGGCAAAGCTCTTCACCCACCGCTTTAACAGCTTCATATAATCCAGCATCTTCACCACCGTGACCCGCTGCCGACATCCAGTTTGCAGACAGTTTGATGCGTTTAATATCGCCAATATTGGTGCCTGCAATGTTAGTAATGGATTCAGCCACCGCTAAACGTGCAGAAGCACCAAAGTCTAATAATGCTACTGGCGCACGTTCGCCCATTGCCATGGCTTCGCCGTGATAGCTGTCTAATGATGCAGTTGTGACGGCCACATCAGATACTGGAATTTGCCACGGACCTACCATTTGATCACGTGCCACCATACCAGTTACCGAACGGTCGCCAATGGTGATTAAGAAGGTTTTTCTGCCACCACCGGTAAGCGTAATACGCGATGGAAAGCTTCTTTTTAATTGAATATTTTTCCGTTGCAAGCGGTCGATTTTTCGACAGTTTTTGACGAAACCTCGCGCGTCATTTTCGGCGTTTTTCCTAATAACACATTCATTGGCAAATCAATTGGGTTATTGTCGAAATGACTATCGTGCAAGGTTAAATGTTTCTCTTCCGTTGCCTCTCCAATGACCGCAAATGGTGCACGCTCACGTTCACAAAGTGCGGTAAATAATTCGAGTTTTTTTCTGGCGAAACTGCTAAGACATAACGTTCTTGCGATTCGTTACACCAAATTTCTAATGGCGACATGCCTTTTTCATCGCAAAGGATGGAACGTAAATCAAATTTACCGCCACGTTCGCCATCGTGCACCAATTCAGGCATCGCATTAGATAAACCACCTGCGCCCACATCGTGGATAAAGAGAATTGGGTTTTCATCACCCTAATTGCCAGCAGCGGTCAATCACCTCTTGGCAGCGGCGTTCCATTTCTGGGTTTTCACGTTGAACAGAGGCAAAATCTAAATCTTCTTTTGATTTACCGCTGTCCATCGAAGAAGCGGCCCCACCACCTAAACCGATGTTCATGGCAGGGCCACCTAATACGATCAATTTCGCCCCTGACTGGAATTTCACCTTTTTGAACGTGTTCACCACGAATATTACCGATACCGCCCGCTAGCATAATCGGCTTGTGATAACCACGCACTTCTTCACCATTGAAGCTATTGACTTTCTCTTCATAGGTACGGAAATAACCTAATAACGCAGGACGACCAAATTCATTGTTAAATGCTGCGCCACCTAATGGGCCTTCGATCATAATATCTAAGGCTGAAGCAATACGGTTTGGTTTTGGAAAGTGGATTTTCCCAAGGTTGCTCAAAGTTTGGAATGACAAGATTTGATACCGAGAAACCGGTTAAACCTGCTTTTTGGTTTGGCACCACGACCGGTTGCACCTTCATCACGAATTTCACCGCCCGAACCTGTTGCAGCACCTGGGAATGGCGAAATCGCCGTTGGGTGGTTGTGGGTTTCACTTTCATTAAAAATATGTGCATCTTCATTGTGATAGCGATATTGCCCATCTTGATCTGCAAAGAAACGGCCGACTTTTGAGCCTTCCATTACTGCAGCATTATCTTTATACGCAGAAAGCACGAAATCAGGGGTTTTTCTCAAAGGTATTTTTAATCATCTTAAACAGGGATTTATCCTGTTTTTTTGCCGTCGATAATCCAATCCGCATTAAAGATTTTTATGACGGCAGTGCTCAGAGTTGGCTTGTGCGAACATATAAAGTTCAATATCGTGCGGATTTTCGCCCTAATTGTGTGAAGTTTTCCACCAAATAATCAATTTCATCTTCTGCCAGTGCCAAACCTAATTCTACGTTGGCTGTGACCAAGGCTTCACGCCCGCCTTTTTAAAAATATCCACAGTTTTAAACGGTTTCGGATCTTGATGGCGGAATAAAATCTCAGCATCTTGTGGATTGCGCACCACCGTTTCCATCATTCTGTCGTGTAAAAAGTGCGGTCAATTTTTTTCTGTTGTTTTTCATCAAGCGGTTGGCTTAACTCAAAATAATACGCCAAACCTCGCTCAATGCGCTCCACTTCACTTAAACCACAGTTATGCGCAATATCGGTTGCTTTAGAAGACCAAGAAGAAATAGTACCGACACGTGGAATCACGATAAAGGTTTCGCCTTTGGCATCGTGTTCTGCCAAAGTTGGACCGTAATGTAACAACGCTTTTAATTTTGCTTCCTGCTCGCTAACAAGCGGTCGATTTAATTCCACAAAATGCAAATATTCCGCATAAACCGATTTCACCGGTAATTGATTTTGTTGGAATTTTTGCATTAAACCTTGAATACGGAATTCAGAAAGGGCGGGTGAGCCACGAAAAGTTTGAAACATAAGGAGTTCCTTTATGAGGATAGGAATGAAAAATCGAGGGGTATTATAAAGGATATTTTGATAAACGAAAACGTTTGCGTTGGTGAGAAATAAAATCCCTATCTTTAAGAATTAGATGGGGATAAGAAGATTAAAGGGTTATAAAACCATCATATACATGAGTTGCTTCGCCAGTCATATAAAGTGGATGACCAACACCATCCCATTCAATGATTAATGAACCACCTGGCAAATCGACTTGAACTCGATTGTTCAATAAACCTTGCATAATTCCAACTGCAACAGCTGCACAAGCGCCACTTCCACAGGCTTGCGTTTTCTCCTGCACCACGTTCATAAACTCTAAGTTTAATATGATCTTTATTGATGATTTGCATAAAACCAGCATTGACACGTTCGGGAAAGCGTTCGTGATTTTTCTAGCAAAGGACCAAGTTGTTCAACATTTTGCAGTTTGAATATCATCTACTTGTACAACACAATGAGGATTGCCCATTGAAACAGCACCACATAAGACGGTTTGAATGTCTGTGCGTAGGATGTAATTTTTTTCTCGAATTTATTTGCGGTAAATGGAATTTTTGCTGGCTCCCAAATCGGTTCACCCATATTCACACGAATTTGGTTATCGTCTTTTACCGTTAGAATCATATTGCCTTTTTGCGTGCTAACCGCGATGTCTTTTTGTTAGTTAATCCTTTTTAATGTCACAAAACGAGCAAAAACAGCGGGCACCATTTCCGCATTGCGAAACTTCACTTCCATCGGCATTGAAAATGCGATAATGAAAGTCGAGTTCGGGATCATAAGGTGGTTCAACAAGCAAAAGCTGATCAAATCCGATTCCACGGTGGCGATCAGCTAAGCGTTGAATGGTTTCTGACGTGAAAAAAGACATTTTGAGTAACACCATCAACCACAACAAAAATCGTTGCCTAATCCGTGCATTTTGGAAAACTGCATTTTTTTCCATCCTTTATTTAAATTCAAGATTGATTGCATTATAGAGAGCGGTAAAAAGAATGGCAAATTCAGAATTTTAGATTAAGAAAAGTGTGGTAAAACACAGAAAAATTTTTACCGCACTTTATTTGCTAATTTACTCAGATTACATCCAAGCATTATTGCGAATGATACCTACTGCAATACCTTCAATTTCAAAGTTTTTCTTGTTCTTCAAGATTTACCACGATTGGATCAAATTCTTCATTTTCTGCGTGTAGATAAATGATAGAACCTTTTTCTCAAGACGTTTTACCGTCACTTCATCTTCAATACGGGCAACGACAATTTGTCCATTACGTACATCCTTGGTGCTATGTACAGCTAATAAATCACCATCTAAGATACCAATGTCTTTCATGGATTGGCCATAAACTTTTTAGTAAGAAATCGGCTTGTGGTTTAAACATATCGGCATCTACGCGATAAGTTGCTTCGATATGTTGTTCTGCAAGAATCGGTTCTCCAGCCGCTACGCGCCCCACGAGTGGTAAACCATCAAATTCTTCATTTGCGCTATTGTCTAAAATTCGGATACCGCGAGATGCGCCTGGAATAATTTCAATGGCACCTTTGCGTGAAAGTGCTTTTTAAATGTTCTTCTGCAGCATTGGGGGATTTAAATCCCAATTCTCGAGAGATTTCGGCTCGTGTTGGTGGCATGCCTGTTGTTTCTAAATGACGTTTTTAATAAATCCAACACTTCTTGTTGGCGTACTGTTAATGGTCTCATATACACTCCTGTTTTTAAATACAGATAACTGGTATTGTATACAGATTGCGTGAAGTTGCAATAGTTATTTTTTAAATCTGTGTATTAGGTCACATTCTGCCACTAAATTTTTTAAAGCGGTTGAGATCGGATGTGTTAAAAATATTTCAAATTTACAACAAAGAAAAATTTATCATGGCAAATTTTTGTAAATATGTATCGTCAATTATTGAGCTTGCCTCTGTCAGTATTAGTGAAAAATAATCCAATTCCAGCCAATCCGATAGAAGAGCTTTCCCTCAATATTCACCAACCTGTTGTTTATGTTTTGCCTTATACCTCTCAAACCGATTTCGTTATTTTCCGTCGAAATTGTTTGGCGCTAGGTTTGCCTGATCCTGCTGAGAAAAATGAAATTTCTGGTGTGAAGTTGCCTCGTTATGTGTATTTGGATGAGGGACGCCGCATTTTTAAATCGAAAGGTGCGAAAGATGAAACCACCACGATTTTTAATAAATACCTCGAATTACACCGCACTTCTGAGAGTTTTAGATGTGCAACTTATTCCAGTGTCCGTTCTTTGGGGGTCGTTCTCCTGGGCATGAAGATAAATCCGGTTTGCCTAACTTGCGTTTGTTAAATGGCATGCAAAAACTTTTGCGGCTATTTGGTTTGGACGTGATACTTTTGTACGTTTTTCTCAAGCCGTTTCATTACGTTATATGGTGAATGAGCATGGCTCCGATGAAAAAATTGCGCAAAAAGCTGGCTCGAGTTGCAAAAATGCATTTTGCTAAACAGCGTATTTCTGCGACAGGTCCGCGTTTACCGAATCGCCAAGCTATGTTTAATAAATTATTGCAATCAGAAGCAATTCAACGTGCGATTGAAGATGAAGTAAAATCGAAAAAATATCAGTATTGAAAAAAAGCCCAAAAAGAAGCGCATAAGATTTTGGATGAAATCGCAGCAGATGATAAGTCATTCAAGTTTACGAGCAGTGGATCGTTTTTACGTTGGCTTTTGGAATAAACTTTATTCTGGTATTGATGTGCAAAAATGCAGATCGCGTACGTAAATTAGCACTTGAAGGTCATGAGATTGTTTATGTGCCTTGCCACCGTAGCCACATCGACTATTTATTACTTTCTTATGTGCTTTATCATCAAGGGCTTGTTCCGCCGCATATCGCAGCAGGAATTAATTTAAACTTCTGGCCTGTGGGTAGAATGTTCCGCAGTTGGGGGCATTCTTTATTCGCCGAACTTTTAAAGGAAACAGATTATATTCTGCCATTTTCCGCGAATATTTATCAGAGTTATTCCATCGTGGTTATTCAGTAGAATATTTTTATTGAGGGGGCGTTCGCGTACTGGTCGTTTACTTGCGCCAAAAACAGGTATGATGTCGATGACACTTCAAGCGTTGCAACATAATCAAACTCGCCCAATTTCTGTTGTTCCAGTTTATGTGGGATATGAGCATGTATTGGAAGTGGATACTTACGCAAAAAGAATTGCGTGGAGCAGCGAAAGAAAAAGAAAAATGCAGGTTTGGTTATTCGAGTAATAAAAAAATTACGCAATCTTGGTCAAGGTTTTGTGAATTTTGGTGAGCCAATTACGCTTTCAAACTATTTGAGCCAACATTTCCCTGATTGGAAAGAGCAAAATCACGAAGAAAAACCACAATGGTTTTGCTCCGCAGTTGATTCTATATCAAAACAAGTAATGGTGAACATTAATAAAAGCTGCCGCGGTGAATGCAATGAATTTGGTTGGGACAGCATTATTGTCTTCTCGTCAGCGTGCACTTTCTCGTGAGCAACTTTTTAGAACAACTGGCGAGTTACCAACAATTACTACAAAACGTGCCTTATTCCACAGATGTTGTCTTGCCAACGGCTACGCCTGAAATGATGTTAAACCATGTATTAACGCTTGATCGTGTTGGCGTGTTAGTCGAAAAAGGATAACTTTGGGGAAATTGTGCGTTTGGAACGCGCATCAGCCATCTTGATGACTTACTATCGCAATAACATACAACACTTATTTGTATTGCCATCTTTAGTTGCAAGCATCATTTTGCATTACGAGGGCGATTCAAAAAAGATTTATTAGTGGAGGCTGTCGGTAAGATTTATCCTTTCTTAAAAGGCGAGCTATTCTTACACTTTTAGTGAAGAAGAATTAAAAAAACTCAAATTCACCAAATTATTGATGAATTTGCGCGCCAACAGGTGATTAACTCTAATGATAATTTCTTATCTATCAATAAATCGAAAAGTACGTATTTTTACAACTTTGGTCTGCGGGAATGCGTGAAATCTTGCAACGTTATTACATCACAGTGACAATTTTACAAAAACAACCAGATATTTCACGTGCAGAACTGGAAAAAGAAAGCCAACTCGTTGCACAACGTTTATCTGTATTGCATGGTATTAACGCGCCAGAGTTCTTTGATAAAAGCAGTCTTCTCTATGTTCATTGCAAATTTGAAAGAGCAAGGTTATTTTGATGATAACGGCCAAGGTAACCTTGAAAAAAATTAGAGGCATTATCCTCTATTCTTGCCCATTTAATTTCAACCGAAATTTGCCTCACTGTAAAAGGCACGGTGGCTAAAGTTGAAGATAACTAAATATTATCATGTTACAAAGTGCGGTGAATATTCACCGCATTTTTTATTATCAACCTGATAAATGAAAATGTGATCTCAATCACATTTTTATGTTTTTCAGTGTATTTTATTTTGCGTGGGTGTATAACTTCTGCCGATGATGAGACAGGGAACTCGTCGTATCTTTGATCTACTAAGATCTATCTTTACTTAGCCTTTCAAAAAAATCTCCCCCTTTTTGCCGTTCTCAATGATAAAAGCAGTATGTTTTTGTTACATAATAACCAAAAATATTGCAACCAAAGCAGGGGTTGTCTTTACTCAAGGTGGTGGTGTAACTTATAACGCTGGTGTAAACTTTGAGTGGTAAATAAATATTACCTATAAGGGCAGACATTGTGTCTGTCCTTTTTTTCTTTATTAAAAATATTGGCGTTAATAGACTGGTTAGAAATAAATTAAGACGGAATCTTATTATAAGTAAAAACACTAAAGATTTTCACCGCACTTTTAAGTAAAATAGCGCAATTTTCTAAAGAGATAATAAATATGAAAGCCAAATTAGCTAGTTTACTTGCGCAAGCAAATATAAAAAAATAAGTGATCAACAAATTCAGCAGCTGATTGATCTGGTCAATTTACTCAATAAATGGAATAAAAGCCTATAATTTAACATCTGTTCGTAATCCCCCAAGAAATGTTAGTCAAACATATCTTAGATAGTCTTGTTGTAAGCCCTTATTTACAAGGAGATCGTTTCATCGATGTCGGTACAGGCCCCGGCTTGCCAGGTTTACCTTTAGCAATTATTAATCCTTCCAAAACAATTTGTTCTCCTTGATAGTTTAGGGCAAACGTATTAGTTTTTATTCGAAATGCAGTACGTGAGCTTGGACTCACTAATGTAACTCCTGTTTTGAGTCGAGTAGAAGAATATCAACCTGAAGATAAATTTGATGGCGTATTAAGTCGCGCTTTTGCTTCGTTAAAAGATATGACTGACTGGTGCCATCATTTACCCAAAAGAAAACGGTCATTTTCTATGCATTAAAAAGGTACTTATCAGGAAGATGAAATTAATGAATTGAATGAAAAATACACTATTCAAGAAGTGATTGAACTACATGTTCCAGAACTTATAGGTGAGCGACATTTTAATCGTTTTGCGTTAAAAAGTAACAAATAAATAAATTATTTTCTAAAAGTGTGATTTATATAACACTTTTTATGTGTTTTTAAGTTGAATCTAAAACCAGCAAAGGTATAATCGGCGGGCTAAAATTATTTTTGTAAAAAGTGATGTCGCGCATTTTATCTCACGCTAAAAAAACTACAGAAAAAGCTATTGTTATTGAGAGTCTTTTTGCTTGTAGTTTTTATTTGCTTATTTATGGATGGCAACGCCAAAGTGCGGTAGATTTTGGCTACGGTTTTTTTAAGTGCCTTTTTGCCTTTTTTTGTACATTCATATTTATCATTTTTACAGAAAACAAAATTTTTTTCAACAAAAACTGACTGCACTTTATCGTGCTGAAGCAATAAAGTTTATTTTAACGATGGTTTTTATCATTATTGCCATCAAATGGTTATTAGTTATCAATTTTATTGCGTTTTTTTGTTGGTTTTTATTGGCGTTAGTGCTGAATAATGTTATTCCACTTATTCTCAATAAAAATTTAACTTTGGGTTATTCTTCTTCAGAACAAAGGATCGATTATGTCTGGACAAACTTCAATTGAATATATCCAACACCATTTTAACTTATCTTACAACAGGTGAAGGTTTTTGGACGTTTAATCTTGATACGTTTTTTTCTTCTCTGTGTTGTGCGGTTTCCTTTTTCTTAGCTATTTTTTTCGCAAGGTGGCTAAAAAAGCAACAATAGGTGTGCCGAGTAAACTACAATGTGCTGTTGAAATGGCTGTAGAATGGATTGATGGTGTGGTAAAAGAAAAATTATCACGGTAAACGAGATGTGATAGCGCCGTTGGCTTTAACTATTTTTCGTATGGGTGATGATTATGAATACTATTGATTTGGTACCTGTGGATTATATTCCCCAGTTGTTTGCTATTATTACAGGCGATCATCATATTCCTGTACGAGCCGTGCCGACTACGGATATGAATATGACATTTGCAATGTCGATTTCAGTATTTGTATTAATCCTTTTTATACGATTAAATCTAAAGGGTATTAAAGGTCTCGCAAAAGAATACACTTTACACCCTTTTAATCATTGGGCATTTATCCCTGTTAATCTTCTTCTTGAATCTGTGACGTTGATCTCAAAGCCTGTTTCATTAGCACTTCGTTTATTCGGAAATATGTATGCTGGTGAGCTGATCTTTATTTTGATTGCCGTGATGTATTCAGCCAATGCGTTTGTGGCTGCACTGGGTGTGCCATTGCAGTTGGTGTGGGCGATTTTTCCATATTTTGGTTATCGCATTACAAGCCTTCGTCTTTATGATGCTTACTGTGGTTTACCTGAGTATTGCATATAATAAAAGCGGAACATTAATTTTTTTATTTTTTTGATTTAACAACTCAACTCTTAACAACGGAGAAAAATTTATGGAAACTGTAATTAGTGCAACAATCATTGCTTCTGCGATTATGCTTGCTTTTGCTGCGTTAGGTACTGCGATTGGCTTTGGTCTTCTTGGCGGTAAATACCTTGAGTCTGCCGCTCGTCAGCCTGAATTAGCTAATTCACTACTTACTAAGATGTTTTATTGTTGCAGGTCTTCTTGATGCGATTGCGATGATCGCGGTAGGTATCGGTTTATATTTCGCATTCGCAAATCCATTTGCTGCATTATTAGGTTAATAAACAACAAATTTCCTAATTAACGAAGGAGGTATGTTGTGAATATTAATGCAACATTAATTGGTCAAACCATCGCCTTTTATTATTTTTGTATGGTTCTGTGTGAAATTTGTTTGGCCACCAATTATTAATGCGATTGAAACACGTCAAAGCCAAATTGCGAACGCTTTAGCGTCAGCTGAAGCAGCTAAAAAGAGCAAGCAGATACGAAAAATCTTGTTGAACAAGAACTTTCAGCTGCAAAAGTACAAGCTCAAGAAATTTTTAGATGCAGCGAATAAACGTCGCAATGAAGTATTAGACGAAGTGAAAGCAGAAGCCGAAGAACTAAAAAGCAAAAATTATTGCTCAAGGTTATGCAGAAGTAGAAGCAGAACGTAAACGTGTTCAAGAAGAATTACGTCTTAAAGTGGCTTCATTGGCAGTGGCTGGTGCTGAGAAAAATTGTGGGTCGTTCTATTGATGAAGCGGCAAACACGACATTATTGATAAATTAGTTGCAGAGTTATAAGAGGCTTAGCTTATGTCAGAATTAACTACAATAGCTCGCCCTTTATGCAAAAGCTGCATTCGACTTTTGCCATTGAACAAAGTGCGGTCGAAAAAAATGGACTGAAATGTTAGGTTTTGCTGCAGCCGTAGCTGAAGATGAAACGGTAAAAAGCTTACTTAAGTAGTTCTCTTTCTGCACAGAAATTAGCTGATACAGTAATTTCTATTTGTGGCGAACAATTGGATCAATATGGGCAAAAATCTTATTCGGTTAATGGCTGAAAATAAGCGTTTGAGTGCTATTCCTGCGGTGTTTGAAGAATTTAAACATCACGTAGAGGAGCATCAAGCTATTGCAGAAGTTGAAGTAACGTCTGCGCAACCATTGAATGCAACACAAATCGAAAAAATTGCAGCTGCAATGGAAAAAAAGATTAGCTCGCAAAAGTGAAATTAAATTGCAACGTGGATAACGCACTTATTGCTGGTGTGATTGTTCGTACTGAAGATTTTGTGATTGACGGAAGTAGCCGTGGGCAACTTACTCGTCTCGCAAACGAGTTGCAATTATAAGAGGAATACAAGATGCAACTAAATTCAACTGAAATTAGTGAATTGATTAAAAAACGCATCGCTCAATTCGACGTGGTCAGTGAAGCGCGTAATACAGGGACAATTGTTTCTGTAAGCGATGGTATTATTCGCATCCACGGTTTAAGCGATGTGATGCAAGGTGAAATGATCGCCTTACCAGGTAATCGTTATGCCATGGCACTTAACCTTGAACGTGATTCTGTTGGTGCTGTAGTTATGGGACCTTACGCAGATTTAGCGGAAGGTATGGAAGTTCAATGTACAGGTCGTATTCTTGAAGTACCAGTTGGTCGCGGTTTATTAGGTCGTGTAGTTAATACGCTTGGTCAACCAATCGATGGTAAAGGCGAAATTGAAAATGATGGTTTCTCACCAGTAGAAGTGATTGCACCAGGCGTTATCGATCGTCGTTCTGTTGATCAACCTGTTCAAACCGGTTATAAAGCTGTTGACTCAATGGTGCCAATCGGCCGTGGTCAACGTGAATTAATCATCGGTGACCGTCAAACAGGTAAAACTGCGTTAGCAATTGACGCAATTATTAACCAACGTAATTCTGGTATTAAATGTATCTATGTCGCGATTGGTCAAAAAGCCTCTACTATCGCAAACGTTGTGCGTAAATTGGAAGAACATGGTGCGCTTGCAAATACTATCGTGGTAGCCGCATCTGCATCTGAATCAGCAGCGTTACAATATTTAGCACCTTATGCTGGTTGTGCGATGGGTGAATATTTCCGTGATCGTGGTGAAGATGCGTTAATTGTTTATGATGATTTATCAAAACAAGCCGTAGCTTATCGTCAAAATTTCATTATTATTACGTCGTCCACCAGGTCGTGAAGCCTATCCAGGTGATGTGTTCTATTTACATTCTCGTTTACTAGAACGTGCTTCTCGTGTAAATGAAGATTACGTAGAAAAAAATTCACTAAAGGTGAAGTGAAAGGAAAAACAGGTTCTTTAACCGCACTTCCTATTATTGAAAACCCAAGCTGGTGACGTATCTGCGTTTGTTCCAACCAACGTAATTTCTATTACCGACGGTCAGATCTTCTTAGAATCTAACTTGTTTAACTCAGGTATTCGTCCTGCGGTAAACCCAGGTATTTCGGTATCTCGTGTGGGTGGTTCAGCGCAAACTAAAGTTATTAAGAAATTAGCGGGTGGTATTCGTACCGCGCTAGCTCAATATCGTGAATTAGCAGCATTTGCACAGTTTGCATCAGATCTTGATGATGCGACTCGTAAGCAACTTTCTCACGGTGAAAAAGTAACTGAATTATTAAAACAAAAAAACAATTTGCTCCATTATCTGTTGCAGAACAAGCGGTTGTATTGTTTGCTGTTGAATTTGGTTATTTGGATGACGTGGAATTATCAAAAATTGCAAGTTTTGAGACCGCACTTTTAGATTATTCTAACCGTAATCACGCTGAGTTTATGCAAGAGCTTACTAAAACCGGTAACTATAATGACGAGATCAAAGATACATTAAAAGGTATTTTAGATAGTTTTAAAGCGAATAGTGCTTGGTAGTAACGGAGAGATAAGATGGCAGGTGCAAAAGAGATAAAAACCAAAATTGCCAGTGTACAAAGTACACAAAAAATTACTAAGGCAATGGAAATGGTGGCGACCTCGAAAAATGCGTAAAACGCAGGATCGTATGGCTGCATCTCGTCCGTATTCTGAGACTATCCGTAACGTTATTAGTCATGTGTCTAAAAGCAAGTGTCGGTTATAAACATCCGTTCTTAGTTGAGCGTGAAGTGAAGAAAAATCGGTATCTTGGTTATTTCAACGGATCGTGGTATGTGTGGTGGTTTAAATGTTAATTTATTCAAAAACCACACTTAACCAAATCAAAAAAATTGGAAAAGAACAAAAATATCTCTACAGATTTGGGCTTAATAGGTTCAAAAGGGATTAGTTTTTTTCCGTTCCTTTGGATTTAATATCAAAGGTCAACTTTCTGGTTTAGGCGATACGCCCGCTCTAGAAGAATTAATTGGTGTCGCAAATACAATGTTTGATGCTTATCGTAATGGTGAAATTGATGCAGTTTATATTGCATACAATAAATTTGTTAATACGATGTCGCAAAAAAACCTGTTGTACAACAATTAGTTCCTTTACCAGAATCTAAAGACGATCATTTAAATGAAAGACAACAGACTTGGGATTATCTTTATGAGCCAGAACCAAAAGTACTATTAGATAGCCTTTTAGTTCGTTATTTAGAATCCCAAATTTATCAAGCGGTTGTAGATAATTTAGCTTCAGAACAAGCGGCTCGAATGGTAGCAATGAAAGCAGCAACTGATAATGCAGGTAATTTAATTAATGATCTGCGGTTGGTGTATAACAAAGCTCGTCAAGCAAGTATCACAAATGAATTGAATGAAATCGTAGCCGGTGCGGCAGCGATTTAAGAAAAGAGGAACGGTAATGTCAGCAGGAAAAATTGTACAAATCATCGGTGCGGTGATTGACGTTGAATTTCCACAAGATGCAGTGCCAAAAAGTTTACGATGCATTAAAAAGTTGAATCAGGTTTAACACTTGAGGTGCAACAACAATTAGGTGGCGGTGTGGTACGTTGTATCGCATTAGGTGCTTCTGACGGTTTAAAACGTGGTTTAAAAGTAGAAAACACGAATGATCCGATTCAAGTACCGGTAGGCACAAAAACCCTTGGTCGTATTATGAATGTATTGGGTGAACCAATTGACGAACAAGGTCCAATCGGTGAAGAAGAGCGTTGGGCTATCCACCGTTCTGCACCAAGCTATGAAGAACAATCAAACAGTACGGAATTATTAGAAACTGGTATCAAAGTTATCGACTTAATTTGTCCATTTGCTAAAAGGTGGTAAAGTTGGTTTATTCGGTGGTGCGGGTGTAGGTAAAACCGTTAACATGATGGAATTAATCCGTAACATCGCGATCGAACACTCTGGTTACTCTGTATTTGCGGGTGTAGGTGAACGTACTCGTGAAGGTAATGACTTCTATCATGAAATGAAAGATTCTAACGTATTAGATAAAAGTATCTTTGGTTTATGGTCAGATGAATGAGCCACCAGGTAACCGTTTACGTGTTGCGTTAACTGGCTTAACTATGGCTGAAAAAAATTCCGTGATGAAGGTCGTGATGTATTATTCTTCGTGGATAATATCTATCGTTATACCCTTGCTGGTACGGAAGTATCTGCGTTATTAGGTCGTATGCCATCAGCGGTAGGTTATCAACCAACTTTAGCTGAAGAAATGGGTGTGTTACAAGAACGTATTACATCAACTAAAAACAGGTTCTATTACCTCTGTTCAAGCAGTATATGTACCTGCGGATGACTTAACTGACCCATCTCCGGCAACAACCTTTGCGCACTTAGACTCAACTGTTGTATTAAGTCGTCAAATTGCATCTTTAGGTATCTACCCAGCGGTTGACCCATTAGATTCAACTTCACGTCAGTTGGACCCACTTGTTGTTGGTCAAGAACATTATGATATTGCTCGTGGTGTACAAGGTATTTTACAACGTTATAAAGAATTGAAAGATATTATCGCAATTCTTGGTATGGACGAATTATCTGAAGAAGATAAATTAGTGGTAGCACGTGCACGTAAAATTGAACGTTTCTTATCACAACCGTTCTTCGTTGCTGAAGTATTTAACGGTACTCCGGGTAAATATGTTCCATTAAAAGAAACCATTCGCGGCTTTAAAGGTATTTTAAGCGGTGATTACGACCATATTCCAGAACAAGCGTTCTATATGGTAGGTTCAATCGACGAAGCGCTAGAAAAAGCCAAAAAAATATGTAATCACTTCAAGTCATTTGAAGGAGAACAAAAATGGCGACATTTAATTTAACAATAGTAAGCGCAGAGCGAAAAATCTTTGAAGGTGAAGTAAAACAAATCCAAGCAACGGGTGTTGAGGGGGAATTAGGCATTCTCCCTGGACACACACCATTGCTAACGGCAATTAAGCCAGGGATTGTTAAATTTACCCTTCAAGATGGAAATGAAGAAGTTATCTATGTTTCCGGTGGTTTTTTAGAGGTTCAACCAAATATTGTTACGGTACTAGCAGATGTTGCTATCCGTGGTAGTGAATTAGATGCGGATCGTATTCGCGAAGCAAAAACGTAAAAGCTGAGGAGAACATTGTATCTCATGCATCAGATGTAGATCATGATTTACTGGTTGCAAAACTTTCTAAAGAGTTAGCAAAACTTCGAGCTTATGAGTTGACTGAAAAAAACTCTTGAAAACAAGACGGTAATAAAAATACTGTGAATTGATCTGCATCCCAAAAATTGGACTAACCAAACCAATAATTGAGGTGCAGATTTTTTATGGGTAAACACTACACATAGAATTTAAATTACAGGCCCTCCAACTTATTTTTGAATAGGAAAAATGAGTATTAGAGAAGTAGCGTGTTTTTACAATATTCCTTCTAACGTCTTAGTTGGGACATGGTTGAAACGGTTTTGAAAAAGTGACATAAATGGGCTGATTCCTCGTAAACTATCAGGACGACTGCCAATGAAACCAAAATATGCCAGAATGCCACTGGTACCCAAAACTGAAGAAGACCGCTTACGCCTGAGAATTTTACAGCTTGAAGCGGAGCTAGCTTACCTAAAGGAGTTGAGAATGTTCAGACTTCAGGACGAAGCCGGCAACAGAAATTATCCAATGGTTAAGAACGCATTATCACTTAATATAGCTATTGAGTTTTGCACGATTAGTGCGTAGTACGTTCTTTTTCCCAACTTCAAGTTAAGCCAGATAAAAAACAAGGCGCTTAAAGACATTAAAAGCGAAATATCTTGATTATGATGGCTATCAACGTGTTCATGCTTGTTCTATAACCTCAGCTATTCTCCAAGCTGGGCATAAGTAGAGGACATGTTAATGCAAGTCATCAAAGGGTTAAATAAAAGCTTGTGGTGGTCATTTTACATTCAGACTAAGGTGGCTTAAATGGTGGCTTATCGTCGAATATTGGCTGAATATGGCATCTTCAAAGTATATTGAGAAAAAGGGAATGGCTTGGATAACACCGCGATGGAAAGTTTCTTTTGAGCGATTAAAAACAGAATGTTTTTTTATGGTCGAGAATTTAACATCAGAGAGGAGATAGTTGAGGCTGTCAGAGATTATTTGGATTACTATAATCACCGACAACTAAAATTAAGAGGACTGAGTCCGATACAATATCGAAAAACAATCCTTTAAATAACAGTCTAACTTTTTGGGGGCAGATCAATTTTTCACCGCACTTTTTTTGCGCTAGATATTTAACGTTTAATTCACGACTTCAGCAGTATATTTCAGCTTGTGAATCGCATCGAATAATTGTTGGTTTTGTGACTTTTGAATCTTCCACAACCGTCACTAAACCATCTTTTAATAGATGCTTTTTGTTGAAATAACACCATCGATATTGCGCAATTCTTTATTGACTAAGTAAGCACAAAGCTGGCAATTCATTTCTTTTTACTTTTAGCACAATTTGTTTTGGTTTCATTCGCATGAGCGAAAAGAAATTGCAAACAGCGAAAAGCAAAAAGTGCGGTACATAATTTCTTCATGTTTATTCCTAATTAGCTAATTCTAAAATCCAAGGCAAAATTGTTGGATAGGTTAAGAAAAATCATCACAATAAATACAATCCAGTATAAAACGATGAGTTTTTACGGGAAATATATTTGCTACAAATGATTTTTTTGGAAAACATCAATAACCAAAAATCCATAGGCAAAGGCGCATAATGAAATAATGAGCATGGGAATACGCAAATAATCATATTCGCCTAAGCCAATCAACCAAGTAGACGATACGCCGAACACTAAATAAATTAATGGTGCGATGCAGCACAACGTTGATGCCACCGCGGCGCTAAGTGCAGTGGCTATGGCAACCCAAAAAGGATTTATTAGAGTTTTTTTAGAGACGTAGTCATATTTAAATTCTTTTTGGATCAAAGGAATTTAACGGATCGCCACCTACTTCTGCATATGGATAGCCGAAGTTATTGATTGGAGCCAGTTCTGGTTGTGGATATAAATCGAAATCACGGGCATGATTAAATCCCACCCAGTTTGCTTCCCAGTTACCAAACAAATATTTTGCTACGGCTTGTGTATCTTTATCTTCAACAGATTTTTTTCTCTGCTAAACGCATTTTGGCAACGTCAGCGGAATCAACAGGTACCCATCCAAACCCTGCAAGGTAGAATTCAGCACGGCAGTGTTGGCCACCACTTACGTTTGCGATGCCTTGTTCATTTGCGCTACCGAAAGCACCTTTGGAATATTTGCCCATTTTCTCTGCCGCACCTAAGCGAATACCAAAAAATTTCACGAGCTGGGATGCCTGCCGCACGAGCAAGTGCCACAAATACAGAGTTAATATCGGTACATTTACCTTTTTAATACGCCAGTGGTAAGAATTTTTCTACATCGCCGTCGCCACAACCTAATACAGAATTATCACGTTCCATATTTTTTTACGATCCAATGGTGAATAAGTTCTGCTTTCTTCAATGGATTACTTTTCTTTACCTATGATTTTGTCAGCAAATTCTTTCACAATGCCATCAGTTTTAATATGTTGGGTCGCTTTTAAGTACTCTTGTACATCCACGGAATACTGAATATCTTTTGGCGGAGTATAATTCTCTAGAGCACTTTTCACCATCGGTTCACGATCTTTTGTTTCAATGACCATAGTGACTTTTAAATCACGTTTTTGTGCATCTTTATCCCAAGTGGCAAATAAGGTTTTTGCACCGTATTTATTGTTTTCTGTTACATAGGCATTCATGTAATTACCTTCAAAGTGAATCGATTTCACTTGTTGGTATTCTCCATTAAATGGCAATGGAACCCATAAATTGGTTTGTCCTTGCGAGCCTTTTGGCACAACTAAATCGTAGGTTTGCGTGAATTCGTAAAGATGGGTGTCTGTATTGTAGTTTGGAATATTGGTGTTTGCATGAGCTAACGAGCCACATGCAGAAAGCACCGCAACTGCGATAAGTTTCTTCATGAAGAGATCCTCTAGTTAATAATAGTTAAACTTAACATATTAGATAAACTAATACGCCACTATGCTAACGGATTTTTGAGCAATAATTCAACCGTTTTGCATAAACTTTTTATTTTTCTTATAAAAAAATATTTTATTTTTCCAACCGCACTTTCCTTCTAACATTTGACACCCCTAGCCCTTACACCTATTATTCCCTCGTTATTTATTAAGATTTACGGAACAAAAATAATTATGGTGAATAAAACCGCTCAACTTAAACAAGCTCTAGAAAATCGTATTCTCATTTTTAGACGGTGCGATGGGGACGATGATCCAAAAATATAAACTGACAGAAGCCGATTTTAGAGGTGAGAAGTTTAAGGAAAGTTCGGTCGATTTACGCGGTAATAATGATTTACTGACATTGACTCAGCCACTGCTAATTTCCGCTATTCATGAGAAATATTTGGCAGCGGGTGCAGATATTATTGAAACCAATACTTTTTAGTTCAACTACGATTGCTCAAGCGGATTACGACTTGCAATCTATCGCTTATGAACTCAATTTTGTTGGCGCAAAATTAGCGCGTTTGGCTGCAGATAAATATAGCACGCCAGAAAAAAACCTCGCTTTGCCGCAGGCGTGTTAGGGCCAACAAACCGTACAGCCTCCATTTCACCCGATGTAAATGATCCCGGTTTCCGCAATGTGACTTTTTATGGAGTTGGTGGATGCTTACTCCCAAGCAACAAAAAGGCTTAATCGAAGGTGGTGCGGATTTAATTATGATCGAAACCATTTTTTTGACACGCTTAACGCTAAAGCGGCCGTTTTCGCCATTGAAAGTGTATTCGAAGAATTAGGCGTGGAATTGCCAATCATGATTTCCGGCACTATTACCGATGCTTCAGGGCGAACTCTTTCTGGGCAGACGACTGAGGCTTTCTATAACTCCCTCCGTCACGCAAAAACCGCTCACTTTCGGTTTGAACTGTGCGTTAGGTCCAAAAGAATTACGCCAATATGTAGAACAGCTTTCAAAAAAATCAGTGAAACCTATGTTTCTGTGCATCCGAACGCGGGCTTGCCAAATGCTTTTTGGTGGTTATGATTTAGGGGCAGAGAAGAGATGGCTGCTCATTTTAAAAGAGTGGGCAGAAAGTGGTTTTGTGAACATTATCGGCGGTTGTTGCGGCACCACACCTGAACACATTAAAGCCTTTGCTGAGGCGGTAGAAAAACATCCCACCACGCAAATTGCCACAAATCAAAACCGCGATGCGTTTATCGGGCTTAGAACCGCTTAACATTGATGATGAAAGCCTGTTTTGTGAACGTGGGCGAACGCAATAACGTGACAGGCTCGGCGAAATTCAAACGTTTAATTAAAGAAGACAAATTTGCCGAAGCCATTGAAATTGCCATCGACCAAGTGGAAAACGGCGCACAAGTGATCGACGTGAACATGGACGAAGCCTTGCTCGACGGCAAAAAAATGCATGACCCGTTTCCTCAACATTATGGCGACGGAACCCGATGCGGCCAAAGTGCCAGTGATGATTGACTCGTCTAAATGGGAAGTAATTGAGGCAGGTTTACAGTCGGTGCAAGGTAAACCGATTGTGAACTCTATCTCGTTGAAAGAGGGCGAGGAAAAAATTTATCCATCAGGCTAAATTGGTGCGTAAATACGGTGCGGCCGTTGTGGTCATGGCATTTGATGAAGTAGGGCAGGCTGATACTGAAGAGCGTAAAGTGGAAATCTGTACCCGCGCCTATAACATCTTAGTCAACCAAGTAGGCTTCCCGCCAGAAGACATTATTTTCGACCCAAATATTTTCGCCATCGGCACAGGGATTGAAGAACACAATAACTACGGCGTGGATTTTATTAACGCCACAGGTCGTATTAAACGCAGCTTGCCCCATGCGAAAATCTCGGGTGGTGTGTCAAATGTCTCTTTCTCTTTCCGTGGAAATAATGTCATGCGTGAGGCGATTCACGCAGTGTTCCTCTATCATGCCATCAAACAAGGCATGGATATGGGGATCGTGAACGCAGGCCAGCTCGCGATTTATGACGATCTCGATCCTGAATTACGCAATGTAATCGAAGATGCCGTATTAAACCGTACACCAGATGGCACAGAGCGTTTATTGGATATTGCGGAAAAATATCGCAACCAAGGCAACGATGAAAGTGCGGTGGATTCTGTGGCCGAATGGCGCACGTGGCCGGTGGAAGAACGCTTGAAACACGCCCTTGTGAAAGGGCATTACCACGCACATTATTGAAGATACGGAAGAAGCCCGCCAAAAATTGCCAACGCCGCTAGAGGTAATTGAAGGCCCGCTTATGGCAGGCATGGATGTGGTGGGCGATTTGTTCGGCGACGGCAAAATGTTCCTGCCACAAGTGGTGAAATCTGCACGCGTGATGAAACAATCTGTGGCGTATTTAGAGCCGTTTATCAACGCCACCAAACAAAAAGGCTCCAGCAACGGCAAAGTGGTGATCGCCACCGTGAAAGGCGACGTGCATGACATCGGCAAAAAACATCGTGAGCGTGGTGTTGCAATGTAATAACTTTGAAGTGATCGACTTAGGCGTAATGGTGCCGGCGGACAAGATCATTCAAACCGCTATTGATGAAAAAGGCGGATATTATTGGCTTGAGTGGTTTGATTACGCCATCCCTTGATGAAATGGAATACTTCCTTGGCGAAATGACGCGTTTAGGTTTGGACTTGCCAGTGTTGATCGGCGGTGCTACCACCTCCAAAAGAACACACAGCCATTAAACTTTATCCAAAAATATAAACAGCATGGTGTGTTCTATACCTCTAATGCATCAAGAGCGGTAACGGTGTGTGCTACCTTAATGAACCAGGAAGGCCGTGCAGCATTGTGGGAACAATTCAAGAAAGATTACGAAAAAAATCCAACAATCTTTTGCAAATCGTAAACCGCTACGTAAACAGCTTAGCATCGAAGAAGCACGTGCAAATCGCTTTGATGGCTTTAGTGGTGAATGGGCAGATTATGTGCCACCAACGCCAAAACAAACGGGCATTGTGGAATTTAAAAACGTACCAATTGCCGAGCTGCGCAAATTTATCGACTGGTCGCCATTCTTCCGTATTTGGGGGCTTGATGGGGGGCTATCCTGATGCCTTTGATTATCCAGAAGGCGGCGAAGAAGCTCGCAAAGTGTGGAATGATGCGCAAGTGGTATTAGATGAATTAGAGCAAAACCACAAACTCAACCCAAGCGGTATTTTTAGGCATCTTCCCTGCGGAACGTGTGGGCGATGATGTTGTGCTATTTTCTGATGAAGAACGTACGCAAACCATTGGCACGGCTTACGGCTTACGCCAACAAACTGAACGCGGCAAAAAAATAGCAAAAGTCCATTCAATTTCTGCTTAAGCGACTTTTATCGCTGATCGCCAAAGCGGTAAAAAAAGACTGGTTCGGCATGTTCGCCGTGTGTGCGGGCATTGAAGAAATGGAATTAGTGGATGGCTATAAAGCGGCAGGCGATGACTACAATGCTATCTTGCTACAAGCCGTAGGTGACCGCTTAGCCGAAGCAATGGCAGAATACTTGCACTTTGAGCTACGCACCCACATTTGGGGCTACACACAGAAGAATTCGATAATCAAGGGTTAATCAATGAAAAACTATGTTGGCATCCGCCCGGCACCGGGTTATCCAAGCTGCCCAGAACACACGGAAAAAAAGCCTTGATTTGGGATTTATTAGAAGTGGAACAACGCATCGGCATGAAACTCACCGAAAGCTACGCCATGTGGCCAGCAGCTTCTGTCTGCGGTTGGTACTTCACCCACCCGGCAAGCAACTATTTCACTTTAGGTCGCATCGATGAAGACCAAGCTCAAGATTATGCCAAACGTAAAGGCTGGGATGAGAGAGAGATGATGAAATGGTTGGGTGTGGCGATGAAGTGATTCATTTCCAAAAATATAAACTATATAAATATTAGGAGCCCCAAATGACACTGAAGGTTTTTTTATTAGTTATGCTAAAGAAAAATAAATCTGAAGCGTTAAAATATTTTTGACAAATTAGAAGGATTAGGACTAGAACCATGGCTTGATGAAAAATTACTACCTGGTGAAAAAATGGGAAAAATACAATATCGGATGCTTTTCATAACTCTCAAGTCATTATCCTTTTTAATGTCTCCCAAAAAGTGTAGATAAGCGTGGTTTTTGTACAGAGAGGCTAAATGGGCATTGAAAAAAATTAGAGGAAAAAAATTAGATAATGATATTTATATTATTCCAATTATGATCGAACATTGTGAAGTACCCACTAGTATTTCAAGTATTGTTCAATATATAGATGGTACCAGAGATGAATCCTGGATGAGAATTGTATCATCGCTAAAAAAGCTGCTGAACAATATGGAATACCATTTTCACCAGAGAAAGAATATGGCCCCTATATTGTATCTACAGAAACCTTAAATGATATTTGGAATGGAAAACCAGGATATAATACTGAAATAGATTACCCTATTTTTAAGTCTTCATTAAAAAAATATAGTAGCTAAAGAATTATCTAACTACTTTTTATAGTAGAGCACAGTGTGTTGTTATTAATAATAGAGTAAAGTAAATTTGAACAATATTATGAATTACCTTATGAGATAGGTGATTTTTATGGCAACTAATTCTAGATGGGATAATTTTTAATATTGAATATGCCGATCCAAATATAATATCTCTTTCATATGTTGTTAATATCTATTATGCTGGTGCAGCTCATCATAATTATGAGTTTGAGACCTTTAACTTTGATACTAGAGATGTGATTCGAAAAATAGAATTACAACATATAATTAAAAATGAATCATTGCCACAATTAAGCAAATTAGTTATTACTGCTTTATGTAAAGAATATTGGAATAGGCATAAAAGCTAGTCCAGATGACTATCAAATAGAACAGTTTAATGAAGGAGCTGGCGAAGATTGGAGTAATTTTTCGTTCATACCTAATTGGAAAAAGAAGGGTTAATATTTTTGTTTTCACCATATCAACTCAGCTCCTTTGCTGACGGTTCTTGGATAGTTGAAATACCATATTATGATCTACGTGAGTGTTTACAAGATGATGGTGCTTATAACCTATTAATATCACCCACCCCTTAATGGTGATGCCCCTCTGATGGCGCACACTTCCCAGCGTGTGCCCAATTTCACTGAAAAACACTTCAAAAACTCACCACACTTTAATTTCTAGGGCACGCGTTAGGAAACGCGCGCCAGCATAAACATTAAACACAAAAAGTGCGGTGAAAATTCTCAGCGTTTTTTTGATTTATTGCAACAACCAATCCACTACATAAATCACTTCAATCCCATCAATCTCCGTTTGTTCATAATATTTCCCCGTAATTAAGATCTTTTATAGTTATCCTTAATATGCAAAATATTATCTGTTTCGTGAGTATTTTCAGGGATTTCAAAGGCGACTTGCACATATAAAATCTCATCGGCTTTTCGGGCGATAAAATCAATTTCTTTGCTGTCGAGTTTACCCACATCAACGGTATAACCTCGTCTTAGCAATTCAATAAAAACGATATTTTTCTAGTCGATTGGCATAATTCGCACCTTTTTGCCGATAGCATGTCGTCTTAAACCGTTATCCACAATAAAAATATTTCGCATTGGTTTTTAAATATCCTTTTCCGCGAATATCATATTGTTTTGCTTTATAAAAAAAGAAAGGCATTTTCCAACAGATCAAGATATTTGCTGATGGTGTGATTTGAAGTGGGAACACGTTCAGACGTGAGCGTGTTGCTAATTTTGCTCGGATTCACCAACTGACCGACATTATCTGCTAAAAAGAGAATCACGCTTTTTAAGAATATGAGTGTCTTTCACGCCGGCTCGGTGGGCAATATCATTTAGCACGATGGAATCAAAAAAATACCCGATAAAATCGTTTCTTTTAAAGGCTCATCAGCCATCACAACGCTGGGGAAACCGCCATATTTTTTTCATATTCCGAATAGAGTTTATCGACCAATCTTGATTGGCTATCCACATTTTTGGCGTGCAAAAAAATTCTTTTAAAAAGAAAGCGGATAAATTTTTGATTTCCACATATCGACCGCTTAACAGCGTCGCAAGCTCGCCGGAAAGCAAGTTGGCATTGGAACCTGTAATCACAATGTCGGTGTTAAAAACTTACGCAAAGCGCATTGACGATTTTTTTGCCAACCTTCTACAAAACTGAATTTCATCAATCAGAAAGTAGATTTTCTCTTGAGAAGACGGCATTTTTTTCTTGAATAAGCTGTTGGAAGTCTTGAGCGTCAATTGGAAGTCAATTTCCATATTTGTTTTTTTAGCCTGTATTTGGAATTACATTTCCAGTTTTTTTATTGCATTTTTTTAGTCTCATTCCTATCCCTTGCACTATCCCCAATTTCCGCTATCATACGCGCTTTCTTATTTCTCGGAATTTTTGTATTTATGAATAAATTAAAGATAGCGTTGTTTGTGGGTGTCTTAGTGGGTTTATTTGCTTGTACTACAACACATCAGCCGAAGAAGACGGTTAAATCTCGATTTTTAAAAGAATAATATTAGCCAAGCTGAGTTAAATAATTCTGTTAATTACAAGCCATATCATTATCGTTGTAATAATAAAGAAACTGGGGGATTTCTCATTTAACGACTTATTTCCCTCTGTCGCGTGAAAGCCGTATGAAAGATAACTTCGGGTTTTATTTCCAGCTAGATAATGGCAAGGCGGAGCCTTTTGATCATTCATACACACTTACACTGAATGCTCGCGGCACAAAATTTGAAGTGGTTTATCGTTCGTATGATCCAATTCAAGGAAGTTATGTGGATTTAATCGCGCGATCTCAAAGTTCAATTTACTACAAGAATCAACAAGGCAAGCAAGTTCCTTGGTTGATTTGTAAGAGCGGTTGATTTTTCTCGAAAAATAACTTTTACTTTCAGCAAAATGAGAAATTGGAATTAGTTTTTCCAATTTCTCTATTCCATAAATCTCTCTTCTTTCTACATCAAATTTCACGCTTATATCAAACGCTTTTTGCAAGATTCACTGAATTTAGCACCGCTTGTGTTTTGCCTGTCGCAATGATTTTTGCCTTTGTCGAGCAAAATCACTTCATCACAGTATTTATAGGCAAGGGATAAATGATGGATCGCTACAACGCAAGTATGCTGGGGCGTGAGCGATTTTAATTGTTCCATCATGTCTATTTGGTAATAGGGATCGAGTGGTGCGATAGGTTCATCGGCAAGCAACAGCAGCGCATTTTTGATACAACAACGAGCGAGTTGCACACGGGCTTTTTTTCTCCGCCTGACAGTTTCTGAAAGGATTTATTAAAGCAAATGTTCTATCGAAAATTTTTGTGAAATCTCCGTGATTTTTGACCGCTCTTTTACCGATGATAATGGTGAATTTAAGCCGAGCGCAATGACATCATAAACCGATAAATCCCAATGGATATTGGTATCTTGCGCCAGATAAGCGAGTTGCTGGCTTTTTTCTGTTGTACTCATTTTGCTTAACGGGCTGTTTCCAAAAATAAATTTCACCTTTTGTAATAGGTAAAATTCCTGCAATCGTTTTGAGCAAAGTTGATTTGCCCGCACCGTTTGCGCCCATAATGCCGATAAGTTTTTCCTTTAGGAAGCGTGCAGCTGATGTTGTTTAAGCCATAAGGCTGAGAAAGGTTTTCGATTCTAATCATTATCTTGCCAACTTGCGTTGCTCCGTAATTAAAATCCAAATTAAGCAAGGTGCGCCAATGATTGCGATGAGCGTGCCAATATAAATATGTGAGAAGATTGGAATATATTGCACGCAAAGATCCGCAACAAGTAGCAATAATGCGCCAAGTAATGCACTGGTGATGTAAAGTTGTGAAGGGCGTAGCAATAGGCGAGCAAAGTGCGGTGCGATTAAGCCAACAAAACCGATAGTGCCTGTTTGCGGAATCGTAGCACCAACTAATAATGCAACACCAAAGGTCGTGACGAAAAAAAGCTACGTTTAGGATTCACGCCCATTGTACTTGCGGTTTCTTCACCGAAGGTGAGCAAGTCAATATAGCGGCGTTCACGATACAAACAGAACAATCCCAATAATACGATTGGAAGTGAAATGAGTAGCGTCTCAAGTTTTGCCCACACAAGAGAACCTTGTAGCCAGCGGTAGAGTTCAGCTAATGCCCACGGGCTTTCTGCGTTCGAAAGTAGCAATGCGACGGCAGCAGAGAGCAACATATTGACGGCTAAACCACTTAAAAATCATCGCCGTTGTACCGTGGTTTTTAGCGATTAAATAAACCAATAAAAAAACTAGATAACGCACCAGCCACACCGCCAATAAGCAACAGACTTAAGGGTACGGAAAAATAGTAAAGCAAAAAAAGACACTGGTGGTGGTTGCACCGGCACTACTTCCCAATAAGCCGGGACTCGCCAGTGGATTTTGAAATATTCCTTGCATTGCATTGCCCGCTAAAGGCAAGGCTTGCACCAGTTAAAATGGCTAGTCCGAGGCGCGGCAGGCGAATATCAAGCAATACAAGCGAGCGCATATCCGTGAGCACACCATCGGCATTTTTGAGATGAGCAAAATCACCGAGTTGATGATAAATTGCAAACCCGCTAATTAACAGCAACGCTAAGAAAAAGTGCGGTATTTAATTTTAGTGTTTTGGTCAATGAACAATTTCCTATGTAATCCAAATATCATTTTAACTGTTGATAAATCTTCTCTGCCCCTTGCCACACGCCGTGATCAAAGCAATAAGTATATTTCATTGGAATGCGAAAGTGCGGTCGATTTTTTTAAAAAGATTTTGCAAAAGCGGATGTTTAAGTAATTCCGCTTGCTCGTTATAACTTTGTTGGTCGCTGATTTCAATCAACACGTTGGGTTCAGCTCGTAACACTTTTTCGAGAGAGAAATTTTGTGCCGTAAGTGGTGTTTTTAGTGGGGTTAAGCCTAGCAAATTAAGTAAAGTGGGATACTGTGGCGTATAAGTTTCTACAATGCCTGTATCTGAAAGTATTAATGTGTCTGTAAGTGATAGATTGAGGTGAGAATCTTGTAATTTAAGTTTTTCAACCAAAGATTCTGCCTGCGTTTCGTTATCCGTGAGTTTGCCCAAGTGCAATATTAGCCCAAATAATTCTTCTGCCGTTTGTGGCGTGTCATTAATTGGTTCAATTTTTTTGCCCCGAGTTTTTCAAATCTGCCACAAGTTGTGGATAAAAGGTTTCATTGATAAGCAACGCTTTATCGAGATAGGGCAATAATGCGGTGAGTTGTGGTTCAAGTGTTGGCTTATCCACATTGAGTTTATCCAACATCATCAAGGGATTTTTAGAATAAGGAGACTGTGCTGCTATTTGCTCAGGGCGCGCAATTTCCGACAAAAGACGATCGCTACAAAGCGTAAGCGAAACGAATTGCTCCGACGCATGCGAAGCCAGAGGCAAGAAAAGTGCGGTTAAAATTAAGCGAGTTTTTTGCATATAGATAATGATACGCTACGCCATCAAGAATGTAAAAAGGCGTGCTAAGCACGCCCTTGTTAGTGGGTAATAATTAGAATGATCCTTTTAACCCAACGTAAACATTGCGACCGTCTTGGCCGTAGCGTACTGTACTTTCATATTTTCGGTCAAAAACATTGTTTAAATTCGCATAAATGTTTAGATTTTTGCTTAATTGATAATTCACGCCTAAATTAACCAAAGTATAAGAAGGCATTTGATAGCGATGTTTATTGTCATCCACTCTTTTACCAACATAAGAAATGTTCACATCACTGCCCCAGTGTTCAGTAATTTTATAGGCAAGTCCACCATTAGCCACGTGTTTCGGTCGACGAATTAATTGTAAAACCAGAACTATCTTTAGCTGCAGTATAAGTGTAATTTGCATAAGCATTGAGTTTATCATTTAGCTGTCCGCTATATGCTATTTCTACTCCACGAATATGGCTTGTGCCAGACGTATTTTGTGCTTGATAAGTACACCAAGTAGGGGTAATACAAGAAACAATTTGATCGGAAATTAAATCTTTTACATTACGCGCAAAATACGTAACGTCCAAATTATGACGTTTATCGGATGTTTGTGTTAATAATCCGAATTCACCACCACGGCTTTTTTCTGATTTAAGCTCAAAGTTAGCAATTGAATAACCGCTGTAACCAAAGTATTCCGCAACATTTGGTGCTTGAGATGCAGATCCTAACGCAGCATGTAAACGGAAATTAGGAGAAAGACGGTATGCTCCAGCTAAACGTGCATTAAAAAGCATTCCCATATTGAGAATTATCAATTGTTCGTCCGCTGATAGAAAGGCTATGATCATCTTCGCTTAACAATCGATATTCTAACGCAACACTCTTTTCATTAAGTTTTAATTTATGGTTGTATTCTGAGCCTAAATAACGGCTTTTATTATAGTCTGCTAACAAACTAAGAGATTGTTTAATGTCACCTTCACGATCAAAGTTGAAATCTAATTGATAGCTTGCGTCATCATGACGAGCAGTATAGCGTCCATAATAATCTTTGTTATCAGTTTTAAAAACGATTCAAATTAATTTTATGTTTGAATAAATCTTGATCGCTACCTAAATAGCCACTGAATTTATATAGCGTGTCACGAATGCGGGTTTTATAATCATTCATACCATCTTTTGCATCAAAAATAGCTGTCATAATGCACCGTCTGACTTGAATGCGACGTTAAAAATTCTACACCTTTTTGCCATCATCAAATCCAACACGAGCAGAAGCGTTATCTCGGTGGAATTTATCACGCTCAGTCCCTAGGAAAGATGGGCGATATTGTGCGCCATTTCTACCTTTATAAAGGAATTCTCGATCACTTAAGGCTGAAATACCACGTGTGTGATGGCTATCACCATGTAATGAATAATAAAAAAACCTTGGTTATAGCCTGAAACAGTCGCAGAACCATCCACTGTACCATGCGAACCCGTACCAATATCAAAAATCTAAGTTCACAGGCTTGTCTTTGTAAAGACCACTTTTTGTTGTGATGTAGATTACCCCCATCGCATCACTGCCCCAAAGAGCAGATTGCTCACCACGTAATACTTCAATGCGATCAATATTACTTAATGAAAGTCCACCAAAATCAAATCCCCGCCATTAACCGGATTCATTTTAACGCCATCAATGATAACTACAGTGTGATTAGATTCTGCACCACGTAAGAATAAGCTGGTTAATGCACCACGCCCCCATTAGCCCTCCCATCGCCACACCTGGCACAGTTTTTCAATACATCACTCACATAAGTCGCATTACGCTGTGCAAAAATCTTTTTCTGTTAATACGGTGACTGATGATGCAGTTTGATCTTGGTTTTACAGGTGTTGCGTAAGCTGAATACACATTGATCGGCTCAAGCTCGGTTTTAGTTTCAGCTTGTACAAAAGCCGATGCACTCAATAAAAAGTGCGGTAGTAATTAAGTTAGTTTTTCATTAAGTTGGTTCCTCTTTTTAAAAAGTGCGCTATTTTGGCACAATAGACATTCATTTCCCTAGTTGAGAATTTTTCATTTACTTTAAAAATTCTGTTCATTTTGTAAAAAAATTCGTTTTTGACCATACTTTTTGCCTTTATCCGCTTTGCGCTTTCAAGTATAATGCTTCAAACTATTAAATGAATTATGATGGTTTTAGAATTTCTATTTTGAGCTATTTATCTTCTAACATAAATCCACACTTTATCTTCCTCCAGCGTCCTTTAATTGCTTAATTAATTGCTTAATTAAATCCTTCAGGAATAACCGTGTCTTTATCGTTTAATTCTTTTTGTAATATGAAACATTCTTTCAGGTAATTTCTATGAAAAAATGTATTTCGTCTTAATTTTTCTAACCGCTTGTATTTTCATTAGGGATAGCATCACAAGCGTGGGCAGGACATACTTATTTTTGGTATTAATTACCAATATTATCGTGATTTTGCTGAGAATAAAGGGAAGTTCACAGTTGGAGCACAGAATATTGAGGTTTATAACAAGAAAAGGGAAATGATAGGTACGATGATGAAAGATGTACCGATGCCTGATTTATCTTCCCTAGCAAAAGGTGGATATGCGACGTTGGTCGGTGATCAAACGTTAATCAGTGTTGCACATAATGTAGGTTATCAAGATGTTGATTTTTGGGATGACAGGACATAATCCAGATCAACACAATTTCAAATATAAAGTTGTCAAACGTTATAACTATAAAAAATGATAGTACGCACCGTTATATGACTGACTATCAACATCCAAGACTAGCTAAATTTGTCACGGAAGTTGCCCCGATTGAAATGGTTTCTCGTATGGACGGGAGCGTTTATACCGATTTGAAAAAAATATCCAATGCGTGTTCGTGTCGGTAGTGGTCATCAATATTGGAAAGATGATAACAATGATACGAATGCAGACTTAGCCTATGGCGGTGCTTGGCTTACAGGTGGTAATACCTTTATGGATGGTGGCACAGGAGATGGGCATCTCTATTTAAATGGCCGTGTGCAAATCCCTAATGAATATGGCCCATTGCCAATTGCAGGTGCTCAAGGTGATAGTGGTTCTCCTTTCTTTATTTATGATAAGGAACATGGAAAATGGCTATTAAACGGTGTACTACGTGAAGGGCATCCTTATGCTGCGGTGGGTAATGGATATCAAATTGCGCGCCAAGATTATCTTGAAGAGGTTCTTGAGCAAGATCTTGCTGCTAGATTCTTTTTAAATAACGCAAATTACACATTAAAAACAACCCGAGATGGGAATGGCACCATTACGCAAAATGGCAGACGTACCCAAACCATTGGTTTTGTATAATAGCGCTTTACCATTTTGATTCTCGTGGCGGAAACAATGGTGATGAATCGCCAACTTATAAAGGGGCCGAATCCATGGTCGCCAGCATTACATCATGGTAAAAATATCTACTTAGGGGATATGGGAAAAGGCACACTGACTATCGAAAATACAGTCAATCAAGGTGCTGGTGGTATATATTTTTTGAAGGGGATTTTTGCTGTTAAACCAAGTGATAACAACGTAACTTGGCAAGGCGCTGGTGTCTCTGTTGGAGAAGAAAGTACTGTTGAATGGCAGGTGCATAATCCAGAAGGCGATCGCTTATCCAAAAATTGGGCTGGGAACCTTACTTGTTAATGGTAAAGGGAAAAAAACTTAGGAAGCTTGAGTGTCGGTAATGGTTTGGTTGTGTTGAGATCAACAATCAGATGAATCGGGTCAAAAAAACAAGCCTTTAAAGAAGTTGGCATTGTAAGCGGTAGAGCAACTGTTCAACTAAATAGTGCAGATCAAGTTGATTCTAATAATATTTATTTCGGCTTCCGTGGTGGTCGTTTAGATCTTAATGGTAACTCATTGACTTTTAAACGTATTCAAAAATACTGACGAAGGAGCGATGTTAGTTAACCACAATGCAACTCAAGCATCAGAAATTATCATTACTGGCAGTGATATTACCAATAATCAAGGAGGCGACTTAACCAATAAACGTGATATTGCTTTTAATGGTTGGTTTGGTGATAAAGATGATACTAAAAAAATACTGGACGTTTGAATGTTAATTACAATCCACTTAACAAAGATAATCACTTCCTTCTATCAGGTGGAACAAATTTAAAAGGGAATATTACCCAAAATGGCGGTAACTTAATTTTTTTAGTGGTCGTCCAACGCCTCATGCTTACAATCATTTAAATCAAAAATCATGCCAAGATGGAAGGTTCAACGCGAGGAGAGGTCATCATCGATGATGATTGGATCAACCGCACTTTTAAGGCTGAAAATTTTCAAATTCAAGGTGGAAAAGCTATTGTTTCTCGTAATGTTTCCGAAATTAATGGCAATTGGCAATTAAGTAATAATGCTAAAGCCATTTTTGGTGTGACTCCAAATCAAGAGAATTTGGTGTGTATCCGTTCAGATTGGACGGGATTAACAGAATGTAAATCGGAAAATCTAACGAAACAGAAAACAATCGACTCATTACCAAGAACAAAAAGTAAATGGCAACGTGCAGTTATCTAATACCGCAAGCCTCGTTGCATCAGGATTCGTGGATTTAATTGGCAACGTGAATTTAACCGAACAGAGTCAATTTACATTAAGCCATAATGCAACCCAAACTGGTTCGTTAAACCTTGTTAATCAGGCGAATGCAACCGTGAATAATGCCCAATTAATGGGGAATGTAACATTATCAGATTCTGCTCAGTTTAATTTAGCGAATAGTCATTTTTCACATCAAATTAGCGGTGCAGAAAGCACTACAGTTAATTTAGACAATGCAAATTGGACAATGCCAGCGAGTACTACTTTAGGTAGTTTGGCACTCAATAATAGCGAAATTACGCTGAACCCAGATTTTTGTTACTCAAGCGAACAATAGCCAATTTAATACGTTAACGATCAATGGCAATTTAAGTGGCAATGGGACGTTTAATTATCGTACTTATCTGACCCAGTATTTAGGCGATAAATTACAAATTAATGGACGTGCACAAGGTGACTTTAAGCTTAATGTGCATAATACGGGGGCTGAACCCACAACACTTGAACAATTAACACTAGTTACCCTTAAACAAGCGGTAGATTCAGGCTTAAATTTTACCTTAGCCAATCAACACGTTGATGCAGGTACTTGGCGTTATGAGTTAATTAAAAAGGTAATGAATATCGTCTATATAATCCAATTAAAGAACAAGAGTTAACTCAAAAACTTAACCAATGAAGCTCAAAAGTTAAGCGAATTATTAGCGAAAAACGGCATTAACCGAAAAAAACGTCATGCTCAAGAAGAAAAAAGTGCGGTCAAAAAGTTCAGTATTATCTGAAGCATTGCCTGATCAAAGCCATCTCAACACATTAAAAAAACGGAATTAGCAGCACTTCAACGTAACCAAAATGCAGCACAGGAAGTGCAAAATCAGAAAGAAATGGCATTAACTCAAGCACAAGCTACAGTACAAGCGGGCTCAAGAAAAAAAGCACAAACTGCAACCAATGCGTACGAATCCGCTAAAAAGCCTAGAAACTGCTCAAGCTTTAGATGAAGCAAATATTGCTTTAGCGACAGCACAGGTGAAAAAAAGAAGAAGCTCAAATTGAGTTTGCCACAGCTAAACTGACACAGCTTAATCTTGCAAAAACAGCAACAAGAAAAAAAGCACTGGCTGTTGCTGAAGAAGAAAAAGTGTTATCTGAAAAAGGGGCATCTTTACAGGCTGAAAAAGCAAGCTTTCTATTTTATGGTGTTATCACTTGAAGAAGTGAAAGAGGAACTTATCATCACAGAAGAGCTGCTCCGACAAGCACAAGCTAACAATGCAGAATTGAAAGCGAAAAAAAGCATTACTTGAACGCGACTTAGAAGAACAAGCTAATCAAAATAAAGAGGCTCAAACCTTCAAAACTACTCTTGCAGAAACACAGCAAGAGAAAGCAACCGCGGCTCAAGAAAAAAAGCAAAAAAGCAACAGAGCAAAATAATAGTAATTTAAGTGCCCTTAATCTGGCGAATCAAGCTGTTATTGCTAAACAACAAGCGGTCGAAAATCTTAAAAAAATAGCACTAATGCACAAACTCAAGCATTAACGGCAGAGCAAGCAAAAAGTCGAACAAGACAAAACGCAAGCAGAGCATCACAAAGCAAATGCTCAACAACGTCAAACCGTTGAGCAAACTATGCCAGTTACTGCTCAATTCCGCCAAGAGGAAGAAAAAAACGTATCGAGGAAGAGAAACGTGTAGCTGAAGAGAAACGTATCGCGGAAGAAAAACGTATCGCGGAAGAAAAACGTATCGCGGAAGAAAAAAACGTGTAGCTGAAGAAGCTCGCAAAGCCGAAGAAGCACGTAAGGAAGAGCAACGCAAAAGCTGAAGAAGCCCGTAAAGCAGAAGAAGCACGCAAAGCTGAAGAGGCACGTAAAGCCGAAGAAGCTCGTAAGGCTGAAGAAGCTCGTAAGGCTGAAGAAGCTCGTAAGGCTGAAGAGGCACGCAAAGCCGAAGAAGCACGTAAAGCTGAAGAAGCTCGTAAAAGCGGAAGAAGCCAAACGCTTAGCCGAAGAACAACGTAAAGCGGAAGAAGCCCGTAAAAGCAGAAGAAGCACGTAAAGCTGAAGAAGCCCGCAAAGCTGAAGAGGCACGTAAGGCTGAAGAGGCACGCAAAGCGGAAGAGGCTCGTAAAGCCGAAGAAGCTCGCAAGGCTGAAGAGGCACGTCAAGCGGAAGAAGCTCGTCAAGCTGAAGAAGCACGTAAAAGCAGAAGAAGCCCGTAAGGCTGAAGAAGCTCGTAAAGCGGAAGAGGCACGCAAAGCCGAAGAAGCACGCAAGGCTGAAGAAGCTCGCAAGGCGGAAGAAGCTCGTAAAGCCGAAGAAGCTCGTAAAAGCGGAAGAAGCTCGTAAGGCCGAAGAAGCTCGTAAAGCGGAAGAAAAACGTCAAGCGGAAGAAGCACGCAAAGCCGAAGAAGCTCGCAAGGCGGAAGAAAAAAACGTCAAGCGGAAGAAGCACGCAAATCGGAAGAAGCTCGCAAAGCCGAAGAAGCTCGTAAAAGCCGAAGAAGCTCGTAAAGCCGAAGAAGCTCGTAAGGCTGAGGAGGCGAAACGCAAGCAAAAAGAGCTTATTAGTCGTTATTCAAATAGTGCTCTTTCTGAATTGTCTGCAACGGTAAATAGTATGCTTTCAGTTCAACATGAGCTTGATAAAGTTTTGGTTTCTGATTCAGATCTTTCAGTATGGACGAATATTACGCAAGATAAAAACGTTATGATTCAGATGACTTCCGTGCTTATCAACAAAATATGAATTTACGCCAAATTGGTGCTCAGAAAAAAAGTTGAGAATGGGCGGTTGGGGGCGATTTTTCTCACATGGTCGTGCTAATAATACCTTTGATGAGCAGATCTCCAATCATATGGATCTCACGATGGTGTCAGCATTTGCACAATATCAATGGCATGATTGGCAATTGGGTATCAACGCAGGTTATGGGGTGAGTTCAAGTAAAATTTCAGGTGAACAAAGCCAAAAAAATCCATCGTCGTATGATGAGTTATGGTCTTAATGCGAACTATCAGTTCCGTTTAGGAGAATTAGGTGTTCAGCCTTATCTTGGTGTAAATCGCCATTTTGTTGAAGGCGAAAATTACCAATACGAAGGTGTGAATATCCAAACACCGAAAAATAGCATTTAATAGTTATACTACGGGGGCTAAAGTAGATTACACCTTTACACCAGCTCAAGATGTAACAATTAAACCGTATTTCTCAATAAATTATGTCGATGCTTCAAATGCTCGCGTGCAAACTAAAGTCAATCAGACGACTTTACAACAACAATTCGGGCGTTATTGGCAAAAAGAATTGGGTGTAAGTGGTGAGATCTCACATTTCCATATATCGGTATATGCGACTCAAGCTCAAGGTTCACAATTAAGTAAACAGAGAACAATTGGTGTGAAATTAGGGGTATCGTTGGTAGCCTAAGACCTGTTCTTAAAGAGGCTTTTATGTTGTAACTGAAACAATGTAAAAGCCTCTTTTTTATTCTTTTCAACTGCACTTTTTCGCCTTTATCCGCCTTTACGCTTTCAAGTATAATGCGGGTATTTTTTTAATCACATTGAGATCAACGATTATGAGCACAAAAATTTAACGTAAAAACATTCCAAGGTATGATTTTAGCCCTACAAGAATATTGGGCAAACCAAGGCTGCACCATTGTGCAACCTTTTGACATGGAAGTGGGTGCAGGTACCTCTCACCCAATGACCGCATTGCGCGCATTAGGCCCAGAGCCAATGGCATTTGCTTATGTGCAACCTTCACGCCGCCCGACGGACGGTCGCTACGGCGAAAACCCAAACCGTTTACAGCATTACTATCAATTCCAAGTGGTGATCAAACCTTCTCCAGATAATATTCAAGAACTTTATTTAGGCTCTCTTGAAATGCTCGGTTTCGATCCGACCAAAAACGACATTCGTTTCGTAGAAGATAACTGGGAAAAACCCAACCTTAGGTGCTTGGGGCTTGGGCTGGGAAGTGTGGTTAAACGGGATGGAAGTGACCCAATTTACCTACTTCCAACAAGTGGGCGGATTAGAATGTAAACCTGTAACGGGCGAGGTAACTTACGGTTTTAGAGCGTTTGGCCATGTACATTCAAGGCGTAGATTCTGTGTATGACCTAGTTTGGTCTGACGGCTCATTAGGCAAAACCACTTATGGCGATGTTTTTCCATCAAAATGAAGTTGAGCAATCAACCTATAACTTTGAACACGCAAACACAGATTTCTTATTCTACTGCTTCGATCAATACGAAAAAGAAGCACAAGAGTTATTAGCCTTAGAAAAACCGTTACCATTGCCTGCTTATGAGCGTATTTTGAAAGCAGCACACAGCTTTAACTTGTTAGATGCACGTAAAGCAATTTCGGTAACCGAACGCCAACGCTATATTTTTACGCATTCGTGCCTTAACCAAAGGCGTGGCGGAAGCCTATTATGCAAGCCGTGAAGCCTTAGGTTTCCCTGGTTGTAAAAATAAGGCTTAAACAAATTCACAAAAGTGCGGTGAAATTTGACCGCACTTCAGGAGAAACAAAAATGAGAAAACCAATTCTTTTTTATGCAGAAACATGCCCAGATACCGCACCATTTGTCGCGGAGTTGGATCGCTTAGGCGTGGATTACGATGAAGTAGAAATAATGACTTCATTACCTAATCTCAAACAATTCATTCGTTTACGCGATAGTAATGCAGAATTTAATAACTCGAAAGCAAATGGCTATTTAGGTATTCCTGCGTTGTTATTACTAAATGGCGATGTTGTTTTTAGATGAATCCAAATTAAAAGAGATTTTCTAAAAGTGATGAAAAAAACGTTAGCTCTTGCAACTTCAGCGATGATTTTGACCGCTTGTAGCAATGCGCAACCACAAGGTGAAATGCCAACTGTGGGACAGTGAAATCAGATGCTCACGGTTGCTTTCAAAAGTGCAGGGATAGTCTTATTCTTATTTGAAAAAAAGCCTGTGTACAAGTGTTTGATGTAGCGGATATTAAGTTAGATGATCCTGCTAATAAAACTCAAGCGGTGTACGGTATTCTTTCGGAAGACAAGCAACAGGTTGAAGTGTTTGCGTCTGATTTGCCTGAAAACACGATTTTAGAGGTAGTCAAAAGGCGGCTATGTTTCCAAAAGATGGCAAAGTGCGTTTAATGAAAACCAAGACAAAGTTGGAAAGATTAGTAAGTAATGAAGAAAGGTCAGTTTTTTTGCAATTTTTATTTAGAAATTGGTGATGACTATTTAATGTTTTCTACGAAATTTAACGCCTGCAGTGTTATTTTTTTATCACTGGCATTATTTATGTTTTCTGAGCTGGATTGGGTACATTGGGGGTGGGAGTGATGTACCAGTGCTGTTTTTATGCCTCGCTTCTGGATTTATTGCACTCAGCGTCATGGCAATAAATACTGTCGCTTTTTGTACGCGAGATGCTGAAAACCTTAAGAACACTAAGCGGAGAGAGCGAACTTGATGAAAAATATTGGTACGCTCGCATTATTTAAAAATGCTCTGGGTGGAGAGCAACAGTAAACAACTAATCTTTTTGCGGTAGTCAATATTGTTGCAGTATTTATGGTGTTAGTTTACGGCACCAAATATGCCTTGAATTTTTATAGCTCAATTTCAACATTAAATGATTAGGTATCGAATATGAAAAAAATAACCCTAAAATTCACCGCACTTTTGCTTGGCTCAGCTTTAGCAAGTAGTGTGTTTGCAACAGAAAAATGGTCAAACTTCCTCAAGTTCTGATTATGAATTAGAGAAAGTATTGATTTTTCAGCCGACACGGATTGCGTTCACCAGTGGAAAAAGATCCGCAAGAAATGGCGAAATATTCCCCTTATGAATGGGCAAAATGGAATGTACCATCTGGCTATCTCACTGCAAAAGGGACGGTGCTAGAAACCTATTTCGGACAGTATTTAGGGTCAATGGCTTGCAGATAAAGGGTTACTAACAACAGAACGTTGTGCATCGGGCGAAGGCATTTTTGCTTATGCAAATGGTGTGCAACGCACCATTGCAACAGGGCAAGCGATTGTTTCTGGTGCATTTGCAGGGCTGTAATGTTCAACTGCAACATCACGGTAAAATTGGTTCAGAAAAAGATCCGATTTTTAAAAACGCAAGCGCATAATCCAAGTCAAAGCCTTGATTGAATCTGCAAAAAAATAACGTTGATTTAACCGCTTTACAGCAAAAAAATTAGCGCCAAATTATGCGCTATTGAGTGAAATCATCGATTACAAAAAAACTCACCAAACTGCTTACAAAAAAAGGCGAGTGTGATTTAGGGTGGAAAAAGTCGGTGAATACAGTATTAAAGACGGCAAGTCAGTCAAAATTACTGGCTCTATCAGCACAGGAAAGAAAAATTGTCAGTGCATTATTGCTTGCGCATTATGTGGGTAAGCCTGATTCAGAAATCGCAAACGGCCGTGTGGATAGCCAAGAAAAAAATGGCGTGCAATTAACGAAATTAAAAACGAATATTACCGCACGTTATTTAAAAAAACAACGAAGCGTTAGCACAAAATGCCTCATATCCGTTATTGGCATTTATTCAGCAACAGCTAAATAGTGAAAAACAAAAATTAACTTATTGGTTGGACACGATTCGAATATCGTCGCTCTGCTTGCAGCACTAGGTGTTGAGCCTTATGAATTGAGATGATTCGTTGGAAAAATATCCCAATCGGTGGCAAGTTGCTATTTGAAGTGTGGAAACACAAACCAAGTGGCAAGCTCAAATTTAAGTTGGATTATGTGTATCAAACCACCGAACAGCTGATTAACATCACGCCACTAAGTTTAGCGACACCACCAAACCAAACAGCATTAACCCTCAAAGGCTGTGAAAAAGATGAAAATGGTTTTTGTGATTACGAGCGTTTTCAACAGATGTTGAGTGAGGGTATTGAAAACGGTAAGCACTTAGAAAATAAATAATACTATGGTAAAGGGGATGTTTAACAGAAGTATAAAAATTAGTTGAAATATTTCTAGTTAATATAATTAATAAGAACATACATTTATAACTAGTAAGGAATAAAAATGAATATTTCGACATTATTAGATGAAAATGAGTTGTCTAATCTTCAACAGAAATTTTATAGTTATTTTTGGAACAGGATATGATTTTGAATCTTTTCTAAAAGAGTATTTAATTAAAATGGGATTAGATGAAGTTGAAGTAACTCAAAAAAATCTAAAGATGGCGGTGTTGATCTTACTGCTATTCGGAAAGGCGTTGGAGACTTTTAGTGAGATTGATACAGTAAATTATTTTATTCAGGCTAAAAGATATGCTTTAAAAATAAAAATTGGTGTTAAAACAATAAGAGAGCTAAAAAGGAACAATTCCTTTTTGGTTATAAAGGAATGTTGATTTGTACTTCTGATTTTACGGATGAAGCTAAAAAGAAGCTGTAAATGATCCATCTAAACCAGTAGTACTTATAAATGGAAAAAAGCTTTTAATACAAAGTTGTATTGATAATAGAATAGGATTTACATTTAAGCCTATTTTTAGTCAACAGCAAATGGATCAATTTTTAAGTAAAAAATAAAGTATTTAATCTAGATTTAGATAAAAACTAATCTTATTCAGGATAATGAAAATTATATAGAAAAAACGATAACATCAAATGATATTAGAGCTAGAATTATTTCTATTCCTTCATCAATTCTTAAATTGTTACCAGAATCAATGAAAAATGTAAAAGTTCTATTTAATAATAGTAAGACATATACTCTAAATATAGATAAAAAGTAGACGTTATCTTGGTGGAGTGACAGAAATATTAAGAGAGCATAACCTATTATCTGTAGATAATGTGATTATTCCTAAAAATGCTAAATGGCATTTTTAATGAAATGACTAATGAAATTAAAATAATTATTGAAAAATTAAAGAGAAATCTGAAATGCAAGAAAAATTTCCTAGTAGAAATCGGCACAGAAGAGCTGCCACCAAAAAGCTCTCAAAAACATTAGCGACCTCTTTTGCGGATAACGTTGAGGCGGAATTAAACCAAGCAGGTTTATCATTCGATAAAAATCGAATGGTTTGCGGCACCTCGTCGTTTGGCGGTGAAGGTGTTGAACTTAGCGACGCAACAGCCAAGCAAAGAAATCGAAAAACGCGGACCAGCAGTATCAGCAGCCTTTGATGCGGAAGGTAAACCAACTAAAGCGGCAGAAGGCTGGGCGCGTGGTTGTGGTATTACCGTTGAGCAAGCAGAGCGCATTGCGACTGATAAAGGTGAATGGTTAGTTCATCGTGCAAAAATTGAAGGTCAACCGACCAAAAACTTGCTTAATGACATTGTGGCAAATGCGTTGGCGAAATTGCCAATTCAAAAACCAATGCGTTGGGCAGATAAAACCGTGCAATTTATCCGTCCCAGTTCACACCGTGACTATGTTGTTAGGTGATGAGTTAATCGAAGGTGAAATTTTAGGCGTGTCAAGCGCGCGCACTATTCGCGGACACCGTTTCTTAGGCGAGAAAGAATTTGAAATTCAACATGCAGACCAATATCCGCAATTATTGCGTGAAAAAAAGGTTCTGTAGTGGCTGATTTCAACGAGCGTAAAGCCGAAATCCTTGCAAAATCGCAAGCAAAAAGCGACCGCACTTGGCGGCGTGGCTGATATTGAAGAAAGCTTGCTTGAAGAAGTGACTTCCTTGGTGGAATATCCAAATGTTTTAGCGGCAAAAATTTGAAGAACGTTTCTTAGCCGTGCCTGCGGAAGCCTTGGTTTACACCATGAAAGGCGACCAAAAAAATATTTCCCGATTTATGACAAAGACGGCAAATTATTACCGCACTTTATTTTTGTATCAAACATCAATCCTGAAGATCCAACCGCGATTATTGAAGGGAACGAAAAAAAGTGGTTCGTCCACGTTTAACCGATGCAGAATTCTTCTTCAAAACCGACTTAAAACAAAAAAACTGGTTGATCGTTTACCACGTTTAGAAACCGTGTTGTTCCAACAGCAACTCGGTACATTGAAAAGACAAAACTGATCGTATTGAACAACTTGCAGGCGAAATAGCAAAACAAATCGGTGCGGACGAAGCAAAAGCAAAACGTGCGGGTTTACTGTCAAAAATGTGACTTGATGACCAACATGGTATTCGAATTCACTGATACACAAGGCGTAATGGGGATGCACTACGCTCGTCATGATGGTGAAGACGAAGAGGTTGCCGTGGCATTAAATGAGCAATATATGCCACGCTTTGCAGGCGATGAATTACCTAAAATCACTCGTTGCAAGTGCGGTCGCTTTAGCGGATAAATTTGACACTCTAACGGGTATCTTCGGGATCGGCCAAGCACCAAAAGGTAGCGCAGACCCATTTGCATTGCGTCGTGCGGCATTAGGTGCATTACGTATTATCGTAGAGAAAAATTTACCACTAGATTTAGAAGATTTAGTGAAAAAATCAGCCGCACTTTTCGGTGATAAACTTACGAATCAAAAGCGTGGTTGCTGATGTTGTGGACTTCATGCTTGGTCGTTTCCGTGCATGGTATCAAGATGAAGGCATTGCAGTGGATGTGATTCAAGCGGTATTGGCGCGTCGTCCAACTCGCCCGTGCTGATTTTGATGCGCGCGTGCGTGCGGTTTCACACTTCCGTACTTTAGATTCAGCGGAAGCGTTAGCAGCAGCAAACAAACGTGTAAGCAACATCTTAGCAAAAGCGGATGCTGCAATTGGCGAGATCAATTTGACCGCTTGCGTAGAGCCAGCAGAAAAAGCCCTTGCTGAAGCGGTACTCGCATTACGCACTGAAGTACAACCGCTTATCGCACAAGGCGATTACACGGCAGTATTAGATAAATTAGCGAACTTACGTGCACCAGTGGACAGTTTCTTTGATAATGTGATGGTGAATGCCGAAGATCCTGCATTACGTCAAAAACCGCTTAGCGATTTTTAAATACGTTACAAGGCTTATTCTTACAAGTAGCTGATATTTCAGTGCTTCAATAATGATAAAAAGGGATGATTGATTTTTCATCAATCATCCCTTCTTTATAGACTTCAAGTGATTATTTCTCTATAATCACCGCACTTTCCCCTTAGCTCAGTCGGTTAGAGCAGGCGACTCATAATCGCTTGGTCACTGGTTCAAGTCCGGTAGGGGGACCATTTGACCTGTCAAATAACGTCTTTTTCTGTCAAAAAAACATCATAAAAAAACAGCATTTTAGAATCAACCTTATTGTTGTTTTTCGCCTTTTTATTGTTTGTCATTGTTCGTTTTTATTGTTCCCTTTAAATGTTCCCTCTTTATGAAGGAACAAAAACGAGGGAACAGAAGAACGGTAAATTGTTATTTATTGAGGGCTTGAACAATGGCTAGAGACTTTTCAAAAAAATTTACTGATTCTTATATTCATGAAAATTAAACCAACCGATAAAGAGCAACTATTTTTCAGATAGGGATAATCTGTATTTATTGGTTAAACCAACTGGAGCCAAAAATATGGCGATTCATTTACACTCACCCAATAACCAAAAACGCATTAAAAAAATCTTTTGAAATTATCCATCAATTCCACTTACTTTCGCTAGGGATAAGGCTTGTATATGGTGCAGACTATTGGCACTAGGGGGTAAATCCTGTTGAAGAAGAACGTATGCAGCAAGAGGAGAAAGAGAGGAAATCTGTGACCTTTAAAGAGCTTGCTATGCTATGGCGTGATAAACGATTAAAAGAAAGGAGAGTTAAAAGAAAAAAAGTATTGAGAAAGCTTATAGAAGAGTAGAACTTTATTTGTTTGATAGGTTTAATTTTTTTCTAGATTGTTAGTTGAAAATATTAATTTGAGATTTTCTATACTTTATTCGGATTAACTAGCGCTTCTAGAAATAAATGCTCTAACAGCTCTGAGTTTTTCAGCTAATTGCTTTTCAGTAAACCTAGCAGCGCTATTACCTTAATTTACCTGAACCCTCAAATTTTGCTAAGACAAATGCTATTTTCTCAGCAAATCTTCCTTTAAATTCTTTTTGGTTAATATTCATCATGCTCACTTCATTTTATAATGGATCTCTTTCTTGAACCGACGGTGGTGCAGGAGGTGAACGTAGGTAGATAATGCAATACTTGCAAGAGTTAGTAATAATGTTGATTCTCATAGAGAAATAACCTTATAAAATTGGTTAAAGCAATGGACTTATGCTATTCCATATCTTTGGAATAGCATCTTTTTGCATACAAAAGACCAAATAAAAGCCTTTCGGATTCGTCATAGCAAATAAAAAAATTCTCCTGCAATCATAACATATAGTTTTTAAAAGTTAATTTTGGGGAGTATTCCAATAAGTCATTATTGTTAGTAGATTTTATTAATTAAATAACCGTCTTTGTTTACGACCTTTTTGTATTTGAGAAATAAATAATATTGTGAGTATTGCAATGTATACTGCAAAAAAATAAATACGAGCCACTGAACCATGGTTAAATTTAAGAATGACCATTGGCTTTCATTACAAGAGCCTGTAGGGTTAAAAAAATAGCGGGGAACCATTGATGAAATGGTAAGGTTTCTGGAAAGTTAGGGATAAACTCACATTGTTTCCAGGGGGCTGGATTCATTTGTAGATCCAAATGGCGCAGTGATATCAAAAAGGCCTTTAATACTACTAAATAATCCGAGTATCAAGGCGATTAATCTCACAATAAATGATTTTTGGCGCGAGAAGGCCAATAATGCCCGCAATAAATAAGCCAATTATCGCTAAACGTTCATATACGCAAAGCACACAAGGCTGTAACCCCATTCCATATTGGAAATAAAGTGCGGTAGATTCCAAGGCTAAACTTGATAAAGCTAGCAAAAAACCATGCGAAACGTTTTTCAGAAAATTGTTTTAATAATGTGAGCATTTTGTCTCCTTAAATCGGCAAAATTAAACCTAAGCTTGCCAACCAATCTGTAGTTGCAGGTAAAATAAATTCGATAGCAAATAAACCTACAAGCGACATAACAACGGTATAAGGCAAAGCCATATAAACCATTCTTCCGTAAGAAAGACGAATTAATGGGGCGAGGGATGAAGTCAATAAGAACAAGAATGCTGCTTGTCCATTTGGTGTCGCGACGGATGGTAAGTTTGTTCCAGTATTGATTGCCACAGAAAGCAATTCAAATTGATGAGGTAAAATTACGCCATTCGCTAATGCAGATTTTGCTTCGTTTATATAAACCGTTGCGACAAATACGTTATCAGAGATAGAAGATAACAATCCATTAAAAGATATAGAAGAGAGCAAGCTGAGTATTTTCTTCAGAAGCAAGTACAAAATGAATAATAGGTGCGAATAGTTTTTGATCAATAATTACAGCAACCACAGAAAAAGAAGACAACAAGTAGGGGCTGTAAATGGCAAAAGACTCTTGGAATGCTTTACCGATAGTGTGTTCGTCAGTCACACCTGTGAATGCTGTAGCAAAAATGATGATACTTAAACCAATTAAGCCTACCGCCGCAAGATGGAACGCCAATCCAAGAATTAACCAAATCGCGATTAACGTTTGAACACCTAATTTGATTTTTGTCTTGTTTAGACATTTTTCTGAATTAGTGCGGTCTAAATCTGACAAGATTTTCCATACATCTTCAGGTAATTTTTCACCATAACCGAATAATTTGAATTTTTTTCGACTAAGAAGCAAGTGAGTAATCCGCAGATAAATACTGGAATAGTAACTGGCGCCATGCGGAAGAAAAAATTCGATGAAGTTCCATTTGGCTTGTTCTGCAATAATTAAGTTTTGTGGTTCACCCACCATTGTCATTACGCCACCAAGTGCAGTTCCGACGCCAGCATGCATCATCAAACTACGTAAGAATGAACGGAATTTTTTTCTAAAAGTTTCGTGGTGTTGTGTTGCAATTTTTCCATCATCAGCAATATCAACGGCATCAATTAAATTATTACCTGATGCGACTTTATAGTATACCCCATAAAATCCCATTGCGACACTAATACGACCGCAACTACGGTCAATGCGTCAAGAAAAGCGGATAAAAAGGCTGCGCTAAAGCAAAATGCGAGAGAAAGTGCAATTTTAGAGCGAATTTTAACGAGTAATTTAGTAAATACATAAAGCAGTAATTGCTTCATAAAGAAAAATACCCGCCACCATAAACATTAATAGTAAAATTACTTCAAAAAATTAGATATAATCTCAGCTTTTTACATGCTCTACGTTTGTCATGCCGATAATAATAGCTTCAATAGCTAATAAACCACCGGGTTGAAGGGGTAGCATTTCAATGCCATACCTAACGTGAAAATAAATTCAGCGACTAATAGCCAGCCTGCTAGGAAAGGGCTGATGAAAAAGAAAAATAATCGGATTAATAATGAGAAAAAGCAACAATGGCAAGTTTATACCAATCCGGACTTGAACCAAGAAAGTTTTTTTCATAAAAAGCTTGAACGTTTGTCATAGGGGGACTCCATTATTTTTTTATCATGCTGACATTGTAATATATCCGTCTTTAAAGGATAATAAAAACTAGCTATTTTTTTCATAAAATTGCATCTTTTTATTTTTATCTGATTTTTTTAAGTGTAATGCAAAACGATAATGACATTTTAAAAAGCGCAAAGTCCTGCGGCTTTGGCTGAAGAGTATATTGTAAAAAGTATTTGGCAGGATATTTTTTTCCCGCAGGGAGTAATTTGCCTTCAGAACGAGATCTTGCTGATAAAATAGGGGTAACTCGTACAACATTACGTGAAGTGTTGCAACGTTTGGCGAGAGATGGCTGGTTAACAATTCAGCATGGTAAACCGACGAAAGTGAATAATATTTGGGATACGGCCGGACCAAATATTATCGAGACGATTGATTAGTTTGGATATGCGTTCAGCACCAATGATTATTGATAATATGCTATCTTTACGTAGTAAAATGTCTGAGTTTTATATTTATGAGGCTGTTAAAAATTCTCCAGAGCAATCTGCCGCACTTTTTGCATCACTAGAGCAATTGGAGAATAGTGCTCAAGATTACACGGAATTTGACTATACTTTGTTTCGTCAATTTACTGTGGTAGCTAATAAGCCTTTTTATCGATTAGTATTCAATAGTTTAAAGGGCGTTTATCAACGAATTGGTTTACTCTTCTTTAAAGAGGAAAAGCACAGAGAACTTACTAAACAATTCTACTTAGAAATGCAGCAAATTTGTCAGGTAGGTAACGCTGATGCTGTGGTAGATTGTATTCGTAAACATAATGTTCGCTCTATCACTTACTGGCATGCTATTTTAGAGCGGTTACCTCGAAATCTATCTGATTAATCTATAGGGAATGAGGGGCTTAAAAATAGTCCACGTGTAAATTTATTTATTTTTTTCATGTGAAAGATATTATTCCCGTCTTCTACTAACATTTTAGAATACTATGCGCATACCTAGAATCTATCACCCTGAATCACTAGAATATCAAATGCAATGCCAACTTTCTGAAGATGCCGCCAATCATGTTGGTCGTGTATTGAGAATGGTAGAAGGTGAGCAACTTGAACTTTTCGATGGTTCAAACCATATTTATCCAGCAATAATCACAGAATCAAATAAGAAATCGGTAAAAGTTAATATCTTAGGGAGAGAACTTTCTGATAAAGAATCCAATTTAAAAAAATCCATTTAGGTCAAGTTATTTCAAGAGGTGAACGGATGGAATTCACCATTCAAAAATCTGTGGAATTGGGAGTAAATGTGATTACGCCACTGTGGTCTGAACGTTGTGGTGTGAAATTAGATGGCGAACGGATGGATAAAAAATTCAACAGTGGCAAAAAAATTGTCATTGCTGCTTGTGAACAATGTGGTCGTAATGTGGTGCCTGAAATTCGTCCTTTAATGAAATTACAGGATTGGTGTGCAGAAGATGATGGGGCGATTAAATTAAATTTACACCCTAGAGCACAACATAGTATAAAAAAACGTTACCAATGATTCCCAAAGATGGGGTACGTTTGTTAATTGGTTCAGAAGGCGGGTTGTCAGAACAAGAAATAGTGCAAACACAACAGAAAGGTTTTACTGAAATTTTATTAGGAAAGCGTGTATTACGTACCGAGACTGCTTCACTAGCAGCGATCAGTGCATTACAAATTTATTTTGGAGATTTAGGAGAATGATGGAACTGCAAGGGAAGTTTCTCATCGCAATGCCTCATCTAGATGATTATTTTAACCGAACTGTGGTGTTTATGTGTGAACATAACGAACAAGGTTCTATGGGATTAGTAATCAATCAGCCCACGGATTTAAGTATTGCAGAACTTTATTTAAAAGCTTAATTTTATGATGAAAAAAATGACCGCACTTTTTGGTAATGAAATGGTCGTTGCTGGCGGTCCGATACATTCAGAACGTGGTTTTATTTTACATAAAAAAATACACTTAATCATTTTTCAACATACTTATAAGGTTACTGATACACTTTCTATGACAACATCTGCTGATGTTGTAGAAACCCTGGGTCTACATTCGCTCCAGAAAAAAATATTTAGTTGCGCTAGGATGTGCAAGTTGGTCTGCAGGACAGTTAGAAAAAGAAATTATTGATAATGCCTGGTTAGTTGCACCAGCTAGTGAACAAATTTTTGTTTGATACACCTTATGAAGAACGCTATATAGTGGCCAATCAATCTCTTGGTATTCATCCTCATAATTTTTGTGATGGCTCAAGTGGGGCATAGTTAATGGGCATCACTGTACTTGCCTTTGATTTTTGGTACAAAAAGTATTGGTTGCGCGGTTGGACAAAGTATAACTGGAACGGCTCAAGCACTTCCGGCATTTAAAGCACAGGATGGGATCCCTAATTGGAGCGCTATTGAAAAACTGTCTAAAAGGAATGGAAGCCTGATGTACTTGTTGTTGGTTTGCCACTTAATATGGATGGTACCATCCAAGACTTAACACTACGAGCGAAAAAAATTTGCTAACCGGTTGCATGGACGTTTTGGTATTACTGTTGAGTTACAAGATGAACGTCTTACAACAATGGAAGCGCGTAGTGAGATATTTGAACGTGGTGGTTTCAGATCACTTAAAAAAAGGACAAGGTCGATGGTATTTCTGCTTGCTTGATTTTAGAAAGTTGGTTTTGAGGGTTATTCAGCTAGGTAAAGGCTATCATTCATCTTAAGAAATGAATAATAGCCTTTGATATTATTCTATATTACCGCAAAATCGATATCCTTCTCCATGCACTGTCATGATGATTTCATCGGTATTTGAATATTCCTCAAAATGTTTCCGAATTCGGCGAATTGTAACATCTACAGTGCGATCTTGTGGTTTAAATGCTCTACCTGTCATTTTTACGGAGAAGTTCTTCTCGAGTTAGCAACTTACCTGGGTTTTCACAGAAATAAAAGCATTGCGCGAAATTTCACTGCGTGGCAATTTTAGTTCTTGGTTTTCTGGGGTAATGAGATTATGGCTATTTAAATCTAATACCCAACCATTGAAGCGATAAAATTCTTTTTCCCGATGTATTTTCTTTTTTTCTTGGTGAGGCAGAGTGCGGTGTAGTAAGTTACGAGCCCGAATAGTAAGTTCGCGAGGATTAAATGGTTTGGTTAAGTAATCGTCTGCGCCTATTTCTAATCCTAAAAATTTTATCAACTTCATTATCTCGTCCCGTTAAAAAATATAAGTGGTAAATTAATATTTTCACGCAATTCACGGGCAAGTAATAAACCATTTTTTTCCAGGTAAGTTAATATCCATTACCACAAGATTAATCGTGTAGTGTGTAAGAATATGATGCATTTCTGCGCCATCTTGAGCCTCAAGAACATCATACCCCTCAGCTTCAAAAAAATCCCTTTTAAGCGTATTAAGGGTCACGATTTCATCTTCAACAATGAGAATTTTTGGGGTAGCCATTTTCCATCCTTATACTTATTTTTGGCGTATGCTATCGTAGTTATCATTCTAACGATGTAACATTGTTGTAACAACAGAAAAAAATGCTCTGATTTTTTTCATTAGGTTTTTGTTTTTTTGTGATCTACATCATAGTTTTATGCTTTCAAATTTCTTTATGTTAAAAATTTTAGGCAAATTTCCCTTTTCTAGTTTATTTTATGAAAAAAATTTATTCTTTTTATATTTATTTTCACCACATTTGAAGCTAATGCAGGATTGTTTGATAAAAAAACAATCATTTTTTTAAATGTAGATGATGCATTTGCATTTTCTGCTACATTATCTCCGGATAAAACCCAACTCCAGATTCATTGGGATATCGTGAAAGGATATTATCTTTATCAAGATAAAAATCAGTGGTAAATTTGTTGATAAATCAAAAATTGTTGGCAGCTCGTTTTCTACAACAATCAGAACGACATCAGGATCCTTATTTTGGTGAAGTGAGTGTCTTTACCCAACCCATAGATGGCACTTTTATCGGTGATTTTTTTCCCATGCTGATGATAAAGTGGAAATATCTTATCAAGGTTGTACAGAAGGTTTTTGTTATCCACCAGAAAGTAAAGTTTTACGGCTTGGTGATCTTGTTATTTCTAATGCTAAAGCTATAGAAAATAATACGGAAGAACCAGTGCTTTTATCAGAGCAAGATCGTTTGGCTGATAGCTTATTTCATAGCAAATGGGCAATTTGGGGCTTCTTTTTATTAGGCGTAGGGCTTGCTTTTTACGCCTTGTGTGTTGCCTATGTTGCCTTTACTTTCAGCAATTGTTATTGGTCAACAACAAAGAAGTATGTCGCGAGCATTTATTTTAACATTCCTTTATGTACAAGGGATGGCGTTGACTTATACTTTATTAGGTCTTGCTGTTGCAGCAATTGGCTTACCGTTCCAAATTGCCTTACAACATCCTTATGTCATGGTAGGGCTTTCTATTTTATTTGTTGTTCTTGCTCTTTCTATGTTTGGGGTGTTTACCCTTCAATTGCCGAATAGTTTACAAAATAAACTTAATACATGGAGTCAAAAACAAACCTCGGGCGCTTTTGGCGGTTCCTTTTTGATGGGCATGATTGCTGGGCTTGTGGCATCACCTTGCACATCTGCACCACTTTCTGGCGCTTTACTTTATGTGGCGCAAAGTGGTGATTTATTCACAGGTGCGGCAACCCTTTATTTGCTCGCTCTTGGTATGGGCGTGCCGCTAATGTTAATCACATTATTTGGTAATAAAATTTTGCCAAAATCAGGTGAGTGGATGAACACAGTGAAACAAACATTCGGCTTTGTTATGTTAGCATTACCTGTGTTTTTTTGCTTTCTCGTATTTTGCCTGAAGTATGGGAGCCACGCTTATGGGCTGGATTAGCGACAGCATTCTTTATTTGGTTTGCGTTGCAGATGCCTAAGAGCGGTTTTGGCTATGCCATTAAAAATTATTAGTTTTGCGTTGGCTATGGTTTCCGTACAACCTCTGCAAAAATTGGATTTGGCAAACTCAGAACACAACACAAAGTGCGGTAGAAAAATAAGCCTGTTTCTCAGGTTAAATTTAAGCAAATTAAAAAATATTGAAGAACTTGACCGCACTTTTAGCGGAAAAATCCTTATTCAATCGCGATGTTGGATTTATACGCAGATTGGTGTGTAGCTTGTAAAGAATTTGAAAAGTTGACTTTTTCAGATCCAAAAGTGCAACAGCAATTTCAAAATATCTTATTGTTACAAGTCTCTATGACAAAGAATAGTCCGGAAAATAAAAGCATTAATGGAACGCTTTAATGTAATGGGATTACCCACAATTTTATTTTTTTGATAAGCAAAATAATGAGATTCAAGGAAGTAGAGTAACGGGCTTTTATGGATGCCGATTCTTTTTCTAATTGGATTGAAAAAGCTACTTTTAGTTATTTTTTTACTTTTAGTAAAAAAAGTATTTTTCAATTTTAATTATTGTTTAGCCATCAGTTAAAGGATTAATATGGCGCTGTTTTAATTCATCTTTAAACAAAAAGGAAAGCAAATGAACAATCTTGAGAAATATCGCCCTTATGTATTAGCGCTATTACGCATTACTGCTGCTTACATGTTTATCTTACATGGCACAGCAAAAATTCTAGAGTTCCCATTTTCCATGACGGGTGGAAATGGACCGGTTGGTGACTCAATGATGATTATAGGTGGCGTGATTGAAATTGTCGGCTCAATCTTATTAATTTTAGGATTATTTACGCGTCCAGCTGCGTTTATTTTATCTGGTCAAATGGCTTTTTGCGTATTTCTTTTATGCATGTGGCTGGAAAAAGGGAATTTACTATTCCCAATTGCAAAATGGCGGTGAGCTTGCGTTACTTTATTCTGTTATATTTTTTTGTACTTTGTTTTTTCTGGTGCGGGCGCTTTATCATTAGATAGCAGACTTTATAGAAAGTAGTTTAGTTTCATAATTTTAATCCTTATTTTGCCCACCTAAAAGTGGGCTTTTTAATAAAGCACCTAGATATGTATCTAGGTGCTTTGTTGTTAGAGATAATATAAATATGTTAGTAGGTATAGATTTCTGAATCAACAAAGAAATAGGCTATTTTCACGTTTAGCACTTTCTATGCTGTCAGAACCGTGAACTGAATTTTCACGTTGACTTAGTGCAAACTCTTTACGAATTGTACCTTCTTCTGCTGTTTCTGGATTCGTATTGCCAATTAAAGTGCGGTAATCTTTAATTGCATGTTCTTTTTCTAATACAGAAACTAAAAATTGGTGCTGATATCATATAATTAATAAGTGGTTCAAAAAAATACTTTCCCTTGATGTTCAGCATAGAAACCTTCAGCTTGCTCACGCGTTAAATGTATCATCTTTGTGGCAATAATCTTAAAACCAGCCTGTTCGAAACGTGCCAAAAATAGCACCCATAAGATGGCGATTAACTACATCAGGTTTAATAATAGAAAGTGTTCTTTCCGTCATAAATAGATCCTTATTCTTCTGATTTTAACAATAATAAATTTGCAAGTGTTTGTATACCAATACCTGTAGCGCCCACCCCCATAAATCGCTACCTGATTTACGATAAGTTGCTGCACAATCAATGTGTAACCAGTTCTTCTGATAATTTTTATAAAATAAGAGAGAAAAGCTGTTGCTGTGCTTGCACCTGCTCCAATCGGGACACTACCAATATTTGCAATGTCTGCAAATGATGAGCTGATTTGTGAACGATGGAAATCTTCAAACGGTAAACGCCAGAAGGGTTCATTTTTCATCTTGAGCAGACCGGAATAGCTCTGCTACTAAGTTTTCATCCATTGAAAAGTGCTGCATGATAATCATTACCTAATGCAACTTTTGCCGCTCCCGTTAATGTTGCACAGTCAATAATAAATTTGGGGTGCTGATTATCAGCTTCAATTAACCCATCCGCGAGGACAAGACGGCCTTCAGCATCTGTATTTAATACTTCAGCGGTAATGCCATTTCTATAAGTGATAATATCTCCCAATTTAAAGGCATGACTACTCACTAGGTTTTCTGCACAACATAAGTAAAGTTTTACACGTTGATTTAACCCTCGTGTAATTGCTAATCCTAAAGCACCAGTTAATCAATGCTGCTCCCCATGTCGGTACGCATAGTACTCATTCCATCACTTGGCTTTTAGGCTGTAACCACCACTGTCAAAAGTAATCCCTTTCCCAACTAAACAGGCTGATATTGGCGCATTAGATCATTTGTTGGGTTAAAATCAAGTTGTAACATAGCTGGTGGATTTGTTGACCCCTTACCAACCGTCCAGATACCATGATATCCTTGTTGTTCAAGTTCTTCTCCTGAAACGATCTGGAAACTTACCGCACTTTTTTTATTATAAATATCTGATTGATTTAAGATAAATTCGGCTGCATGCTCGGCCAATTTTACAGGCGTTAAGTTTTTGTGCTGGTTCATTAATGATTTCACGTACAAAATCACTGCATTCAATACGTGCTAATAGTTCATCTTGTGGTTCGTCATCAAGATGAGGAAATTCAATTGAATAATCTTGTTTAGCGGTATAAAAATCCTTGGTAAAATGCCCAGCAAGATTCTAATGCCCAATTATCACCTAAAAGCTCAACTTCTTGAATGCCTATGTTACGTAACTTACGTGCAGCGCGTTGTATTAAAGTACGGTCTGTTTTTCATTGTTTTGTAAATGAATAGTCGCTTGTTTATCGTTAAAACTGAGAATTGTTTTTTTCCCAAACAGCATTAGCTTGTTGGTATGAAAGTATAATTTCCACTTTGTCCTCCAGATAAAAGAAAAATGAGGGGAACACTATACCAGTTTTATTCTTGATTTCATAAAGTAATAGTCTGATTTTGGGAGTATTTATGGATAAATTCAGGTAAAATGATTTATCTTAGTAATTAGGTTGACGTTGCGATGACTTCATTTTTTCATAAAAAAATATATTACTTTTTGTATTAATGTATTTGTTGAGCTATTTTTTTACAACGGTTTTGATATTTAAGAAGGGATATAGCTATGTTCCCATAACTTTAGGTGCTGTTAGTATTATTTATATTATTGTTTATTTTATAAAAATCAAAGCTACATGATGAGTTATCTAAAAATAGATAAAACTTGAGACTGACGTAAATTAGCAAATGTGTCAGTCTATAAAAATGAGGGTAACCCATTGTAAATTAAAGAAATCTATACAAAAGAAGCTCCTTGAATTTTTTTATATTAAAAGTTATAGCCAAAGCAGCTGAGGATTTACTCCGTATCCAAGCCAATTCAGCGATTTTGTTTTACCGAAAAATTTCGTGAAGTCATTAGCTATCATTTATCCCTTTGAAGCCGATGAGTTTTTGATGGTCAAACTAAGCTTGATGAAAGCTATTTTTGGCGGTCCCTTGTAAAGGGAAACAAATAATATGTTGCGCATCTCAGTAAAATGCCTACAGGTAAAGTACCATGTTTTGCAACATGGGGAAAAGTTGATTGCGGATAGCTCACACATTCAACGTTATCTCAAAAAGAAACCTATGGCTTTGATTTAGATAAGTATTTAACAACTGAACAAAAAGCGATTGCTGAAGCCTTTCGCCGTATGACTGAAGAACATTTATATTGGATAGGGGTATAATCAAAGCAAATTTAGTGGCCTATATTGAATGTTTTGATCGGACTGTATTTAGAGAATAAAGCAGAAATAAAAAGGCCGTCTGAAATTTAGGTTTCAGACGGTACCCTTAATTCGGCCAAAGTTTAGTTTTTTGCAAATCTTCCTGGAAACTTGACCGCTTGTTTTATCTAAACTCAGCCTATTCACTTTCCCTCTCTCCATCAGGAAGTTTGAGCGGAGAAAAATAAAAAAAGGTGAGCCCAAATACTCACTTTCTAAACTAATGGTTTGTAATTAACCAAATACTTTTTCCAAGTGTTCTTGGTAGTTAGCTAAGTATTTTTTTCTACTTGTGGATTTTTAATCACATCGTTACATAAGAATGTCGGCAAACGGGTCAAGCTGATGAATTCGTTGAGTTTGTGGAAGTGCATATATAATACATCCACACCTTTACCTTCGAAGAAATCGCCTTCACGAGTAAACGCTTCAATCGGCGCATTCCAAGTAAGCGAAAGCATGTGTTTTTGCCTTGTAATAAAACCACCTGTACCGTACCCTTCAGTTGGATTGACACGATGACGACCGTCACTGTGGTAAAGCTTGCCGTGTCCAGCAGTTAATACTTCGTCTATGTATTTTTTTCACTGTCCAAGGTTCGTGCATCCACCAGCCTGGCATCTGCCAAATCACGGCATCCATCCACAAGAATTTTTCGATTTCTGCCTCAACATCATAGCCGGCATCAATCACAGTTTCTTGAACATTGTGTCCAAGTGCGGTCAAAACTTCTTTCGCTTTTTTTGTGAAGTGTATGGTTTAACTCACCATGCGAATGTCCGAAATTTTTACCACCATCTAATAATAAAATATTTATCTTTTTGCTCCTAAATAAATAATTCAAAAAAATGGGGCTGCAATTATGCCTTTTACTGCATCTTTTAAAAGTGCATTCGCTTACACTCTATTATTAGCATTCACTATTTTTCTTCAACCAAACAAGCTTTTTTTCAATCAGTTCCCTGATCCAGCGATAGGCAGGATCTTTATGTGTCCGCTCGTGCCAAATCAATGTTTTGGTGAAGCCTTGAATTTTAAGAGGCGGTTTAAAGCGTTTGAGATTGTCTAAGTGGGTAATCAAGCGTTCAGGCACGACTGCCAATAAATCGCTTTGCTCTAGCAATTCAGGCAAGATAATAAAGTTTTGTACCGACAGGCTGACATTTCTTTGTAGCCCCATCGCTTGCGAAAGGCTTTTGTCGGTAACACTGCTGAAGCTACAGCCATGATAAGAAATCAAGGCTTGCTCTAACTGGCAAAATTGCTCAAGGGTAAGTTCTGTTTGTTGGGCTATCGGGTGATTGTGGCGAACGGCACAGATATAGCGTTCGTCATACAAATTTTGTGCATGAATATCCGGTGCTTGGAAATCAGGTGTCACCAACGCAAAAGTCGATTTGTCGCTGTTCCAGCTGATTTTGTACGATGCTTTCGTTAATCGCCAGTACCGCCACTTTAATTTTCGGCGCTTGGATTTTTTTAGCAAACGCAGAAACGGCACAATCACGGCACGCATTGCATAATCGGTGCAGGCGATGCGTACGGTTAATTCAGCCTTTGTCGGATCAAACCGTGGCGGCTGTAATAACTGTTCTACCTCATTCAGTACCTTTTTTTCACTTGTGGGGCAAGTTCCAATGCCCGATTAGTCGGCACCACGCCCCGTTGCACCCGCACAAATAGCGGATCATCAAAACTGTCACGCAATCTTGCCAACACGCCACTCATAGCGGGCTGTGTAATCGCCAAATGCTCGGCGGCTTTTGCTCACATTACGCTCCTCCATCAATACCGAAAAAGGCTTTCAACAGATTCAAATCAAGGGTTTGTAAGGATTTCATTTTTAGCTCGCTTTATTCTTCTAATATTATTTTATCTGATATTAAGTATTTAAAAATAGCAATTCCATTTATATCTACTCCCCACCCTATAATGCCTTCCATAGCAAAAACGTTACTAACCATTAACTAAGAGGACTTTATTATGAAAAACTTATTCACAACCTGCAATCATTTGGCCAGAAAAAAATATACGCCGGGCGAAACCGACAACTACGTTTCTAATGAAGTGATTGTAAAAGGCTTAAGTGTGACGGATGTCCTGCCTTATTTAGCGGATACCAAAGCATGGGGCACTTATTATCACAATGCGGAAAATATTGTGGTGGGCGACGGTTCAACGACTAAGCTTTCAGCGGATGCCGATTTTGTGTTTGATACTTTCGGCTTTCACGTTACCCTGCAAAAGTAGAAGAATTTGATATCAGCGAAGATGGCAATCTCGTTCGTCTTGCATGGTCCGGCACGTTTGGCGAAGGCGAAGATTTCAGCGATGTGTATCACGCTTGGATTTTAGAAAACCTGCCGAACAACCGAGTGCGTGTATTAACCGAAGAAAGCCAAATAGGGCAAACTAGCCAAAGGCTTGGCAGAAACTGTGCCAAATCCAATGGTAAACGGCCATCAAGCATGGTTGGACGGTTTAACAAAAGCAGCGAAAAAAATAAAGCGACTTATTAGAAGTGATCTGATCGACTCATTTAGTTCAAGGACTGAGTCCCTTTAATTTCACTTGAATACGCTCATGATTGTCATAATAAATGTACTCATGAATCGTTTTTCCTGTTGCTCAAACGTTTCAAAAGAGAGTTTTATTTGTCCATAAAAAAATCTGCACCTTAATTAGTTGGTTGTTTAGTCCAACTTTTGGGGGCAGATCATAATTAGTCAGGTTTTTATATAATTAATGTATTTTTCTACTTGACTAAATTCAAGTTCAACAGGTGTTGAGCGACCAAAGATAGATACAGAGACTTTTAAGCGACCTTTTTCATAATCTACTTCTTCTACTGTTCCGTTAAAGTCTGCGAATGGACCTTCAGTGACTCGAACCTCTTCACCAGGGTGATACTCATTACGATGGCGTGGTTTATCTGAGCTTTGTTCTAATCGATTTAGAATAGCATCTGCTTCACGTTTAGAAATTGGCGCTGGTTTATCAGGTGTACCGCCAATGAATCCCTATGACACGGGGCACACTTTTTACTAAGTGCCAAGTATCATCATTCATTTCCATTTCAACAAGGACATAGCCTGGGAAAAACTTACGTTCGCTTTTTACGACGTTTACCTGCAACATTCTCAACGACTTCTTCAGTTGGAACTAACACTTCACCAAATTGGTCTTCCATTTGTTGCTGTTTAATGTATTCACGCAAAGTTAAAGCCACTCTGCTTTTCAAAACCAGAAAACGCCTGTAATACATACCAACGTTTTTGATACAGTTGTTTCTTCAGTCATTTTAGAATCTCAAATCAGTTAAGAAATTAATTACTGTAACAATAATCGAATCTGTCGCCCAGAAAAAAATAAGGATGCAATGATTGTTACCCCAATTACGATTAATGTAGTTTGACGCGCTTCTTATGACTTGGCCATACCACTTTTTTTGCGCTTCTATTTTTTTGAATCTTTAAAGAATGTACGAGCTTTTTGTACCTTGATTAGTAATTGCAGCAAATGCAAAAGCAATCACTAACGCATGACGACACCCACCACACGAATAGGTAATGAATATACTTTTTGGAAATAAACATTACCAATTGCAGCTGCCGCAAAAAAGACTACGACTAAAAATCCAAAGAAGGGTATTTAATCCTTTAGATTTACCTTCTACCACCGTCTCTGGTACATTTTTTTCTTTTTATCAACAATTTCAGTTGCCATAAATTGAATCCGTTATTTACTTAGGAAAATAAGAATAAAGTTATAAGAACGTGCGATTGTAGCATTTTCTTTTCGCCTTGCCTATTGAAAAATCATCAAGCAAAATAGAAAACATCGGGAAAAACAACCGCACTTTTCTATTAAGAATTATATTCTAATTTTGGAGCCGTATTATCTACAATGGTACTTTCATCCACGACTACTTTACGTAAATTTTCGATAGATGGTAAATCATACATCGTATCAAGCAATACAGCCTCGACAATAGAACGTAAACCACGTGCGCCTGTTTTTTTCTTTTTCAAGCGCTTTCTTAGCCATTGCTTTTAAAAGCTTCTGGAGTGAATTCTAACTCCACATTTTCAAGTCCAAATAAAGCTTGATATTGTTTAGTCAAGGCATTTTTAGGCTGTGTAAGAATTTGTACAAGGGCCTCTTCATCTAATTCACTTAGTGGAGAAATCATGGGTAAACGCCCAATAAATTCCGGAATTAAACCGAACTTCATTAAATCATCTGGTTCTACTTGACGAAATAATTCAGAAAGAGACTTTTCTTCTTTTATCCTTTTTCTACTTTCGCACTCAAAAACCGATACTCGTACTTGTTTGTGTACGTTTACTGATAATTTTATCTAATCCCGCAAATGCGCCACCGCAGATAAAGAGAATTTTTTTGACGTATCCAATTTCACCATTTCTTGCTGCGGATGTTTACGCCCGCCTTGAGGTGGAATAGAAGCTACAGTACCTTCAATGAGTTTTAACAATGCTTGTTGTACACCTTCGCCAGATACATCTCGAGTAATTGATGCGCCTTCCGATTTACGGCTAATTTTATCAATTTCATCAATATAGATAATGCCTTGCTCCGCTTTTTCAGTATTATACTCACAGTTTTGTAAAAAGCTTTTTGTAGGACATTTTCTACATCTTCACCCACTAGCCAGCCTCAGTCAATGTTGTCGCGTCAGCCATCGCAAACGGCACATTTAAGCGACGAGCTAACGTTTGAGCAAGCAATGTTTTACCACTACCAGTTGGCCCAATAAGCAAGATATTACTTTTTCCGAGCTCAACATCGTTATTTTCATGATTAGTTCGTAAGCGTTTATAATGATTGTAAACTGCGACAGAAAGCACTTTTTGCATAATCTTGGCCAATAACATAATCATCTAGATGAGCGCGAATTTCGTGAGGAGTTGGTAATTTCTCCTCATTTTCTGCCGCACTTTCGTCTACACTTTCATCATTACTTTCTTCAAGCATTGAATGACAAAGTTCAATACACTCATTACAAATATAGCCGTCTGTACCAGCAATTAATTTATCTACTTCGCCTTTTTCTTTTCCACAAAAAAAGAGCAATGTAAATCTTTATCTTTGTCTGACATGTGTTTCCTTAACGTTTAATTAAAACTTCATCAACTAAACCATACGCTTTTGCTTCTTCAGCTGACATAAAGTTATCACGATCTGTATCTTTCTCAATTCGTTCGATACTTTGCCCAGTATGGAATGCTAGACGATCGTTTAAGGTGTGTTTAATTTTCAAAATTTCTTGTGCATGAATTTGAATATCGGATGCTTGACCACGGAAACCGCCCAACGGTTGGTGAATCATCACACGCGCATTTGGTAACGCTGCTCGTTTGCCAGCTGTTCCGCCAGCAAGCAAGAATGCGCCCATTGAGCATGCCTGACCGATACAAAGTGTACGAATATCTGGCTTAATAAATTGCATTGTATCGTAAATAGCCATACCTGCAGTCACAGAACCACCGGGAGAGTTGATATAGATATTGATATCTTTAGTTGGATCTTCAGACTCTAAAAAAAGCAGCTGAGCTACAATGAGATTTGCCATACGATCTTCTACTTCACCACTAAGGAAGATCACACGCTCTTTTAATAAACGGGAATAAATGTCGTATGAACGCTCGCCACGCGAAGTCTGTTCAACAACCATAGGAATTACACTCATTTTCTTACCTTTTTCTCTAAAAATTACTAATTATTTTACTCTAAATAACCCACAAATAAAAAAACGCGGTCGCTTTTTGTTAAAAAAAGAGCGACCGCACTTTTTATTCAATCATAACAATATTAATTAATCATTATGCCTGTGGATTCATAGTTTCATCAAATGAAGAAACTTTTTTCAGTCACTTGTGCTTTAGCAAGTACTGCATCTACTGCTTGTTCTTCTAATACTACGTTACGAATATTGTTCATTAACTCTTCGTTTTTACTATAGTATTCAACAACCTCAGCTGGTTGCTCGTAAGCTGATGCAATATCTGCAATCATGGCTTTAGCGCGTTCTTCATCAGCTTTTAATTCATTAGATTTAATCACTTCAGAGAATAATAAACCTACTTGAACACGACGAGTTGCTTCCGCTTCAAATAATTCACGTGGTAACTGTGCAGCTTGTTGCGCGTTGCCACCAAAACGTTGAGCCGCTTGATTGCGTAATACATTAATTTCTTCTTCTACAGCGGAAGCTGGAACTTCAATTGGATTTTGTTCAATTAACCCATTGATTACTTGTTGTTTAATACGTGAAACTAATGCATTTTTTAATTCACGTTCCATATTCTTACGAATTTCTACACGTAAATCTGCAACAGATTTAGTATTCGGACCGAACTTAGCAACAAACTCATCTGTTAACTCAGGTAACACCATGTTTTCTACTTTTTTTCAAGGTAATTGCAAATTTCGCCGCTTTACCTTTTTAAGTTTTCTGCATGGTATTCAGCAGGGAAAGTTACATTAATATCAAATTGCTCACCTGCTTTATGGCCTACGATACCATCTTCAAAACCAGGAATCATACGACCTTGTCCCATAAATAATACGAAGTCAGATGCTTTTACCGCCTTCAAACTCTTCGCCATCTACAGAACCAACAAAATCAATCGTTACGCGATCATCTGCTTTTTGCTGCAGAGTCAGTTTCTGCCCAAGTTGCCTGTTGTTTACGTAACACATCAACCATTTTATCAATATCAGCTTCTGTGATTTCAACAGTTGGTTTTTTTCAACTTTAATGTTCTCTAAACCTTGTAATTTAACTTCTGGATAAACTTCAAAAAGTTGCGGTGAAAACGAGATCTTTACCTTCTTCAAAAAGTCTCAATACCAAAAGTTGGACGACCTGCAATATTAATCTTTTCTACAATCACGGCATCATGACGTGGTAATAAATCGTTCAATACATCTTGACGGATTGATGCACCGAAAACGTTGTTCGATAATATGAGCAGGAACATGGCCTTTACGGAAACCATCTACACGTACATTTTTTTGATGCACGTTTAAATTCTTCACGAACTGCTTTAGATACGGTTTCAGCTGGAACGGTGATCGCTACACGGCGTTCTAAACCTTGAGTTGTTTCAATATTTACTGACATTTGTTACCTCAATTAATTTGCACTCGGTAAAAAAATCCACACCGAACACGTTTGTTAAATAAAATAAGACGCCTGATTATAGCGAAAGAAATCTAAGCAGTCGATATGAGACTGATGAAAAGTTGTATTTTTAATGGTTTTTATACATATTTTTTTACATAATAATTTGATAGTGAATTTATAAATCTGCTTTGATTATTTCTAATGTGGTGAGTAGACTTGGAAAAAGTTCAATATATTTTAAATATATTTATTTTTTTAACTCTTAACAAAAACAAGGAAAGCAAATGATGAAAAACACTTCTCTCTTTAACAGTAGCTGCATTGGCTGCAAGTTCTGCACAAGCTTACAAATTCCAAATTCAAGAAACTGGTACAGATATTGATTTCAATGGCTCTTTACGTGTGAAATGGGAAAAGTACCTCTAATACCACAGATACTTATGGAGTACACCTAGTCAGAAAAAAGATCATATTAATCATGCTGTTTCTAATAATGGTTCACGTTTTGGTTTCAAAGTGAAACAGAAATTAACTGATGATTTCTATGCTTTTAGGTCGTATTGAGTGGCGTTTACGCGGAGAAGCTGATTCTCAACATGATTTTGATCATCTGTATACGCGTATCCTTTATGCAGGTTTTTGGTTATAAGCATGCGGATAAGCAATTTAGTGAATTAACTTATGGTAATATGCCTACTATCACTGATGAAGTAAAACGTACAGATTTAGCTAATACTTATAGCTTATCTGATGGTTTATTAGATAGTGCAGCTCGTCGCGCAACTCAATATACTTATACTTCAGAATATGAAAATGGTGATAAAGTAAGAGCAGGTATTTACTACGGTGGTGCTAGCAAACGTGGTGATACTAATCTAGATTTAAAAAATCCTCGTAAAAAAATGTTTGGGGTGCAGGTTCTATTTACGAGCACAAAATTAATGATATTCAAAGTGTAAGTTTTGGTGCAGGCTTTACGCGTGAAATTTCTGCGAATACAAATGCTAATAATTCATTTGCAACAAATGCTTATTCTTTAGGTGCATCTTACACATTTGTAAATACAACTTATGGTATTGATCTTGAACGTCAAGTTACTAACCATAAAAGGTGATTACGATAACAAAAAAATACCAAGAATGAAATTCGTACAATTGTTCTTCAAAAATTCAATAACCCATGGACTTATAATAATGATCTAAATGTATATGCGATGTATGCATATAAAACAGATAAGGATCATACTGGTTCTCGTACAGAAAAAAACTAAAAAAATCAATTTATGGTGGGAACAGAGTACTACGTATATAAACAAGGTTCTATTAAGGTTAAAACCATTTGTTGAATGGCAAGCAACACGAACCAAAAACTCAAGAAAAATGGTGTAGAAACTAGCAAAGCGCATGATTACAAAACTGTTGTAGGTTTACGTGCTTATTGGTAATCTAGGACTGTAATTATGTGTGAGCGGGATATTGTAAAATATCCCGCTTTTATTTTTAGGCTATAATCGCCCCCTAAAAATTTAAGGAATTAAAAATGGAAAAAAATATAATAAACTCCGTATTGAATGGGATTGCCGCCGAGGAATGTTGGAGTTGGATAAAATCATTATGCCTTTTTATTTGAAGCATTTTGATGAATTAACCGATGACAAAAAAAGATATATTTATTCGTTTATTAGCAAGTACAGATCTGCAGCTGTTTTCTTGGTTTTTTTAATCGTGGTCAATCATCAGATTCAGAAATTCAATCTATGGTGGAATATATCCAAAAACGTACAAAAAAATAACAATTAATTAAAAATTATTAAGATACGTATGAACTTTTTTCACACACTTGTGTCTGAGATTGCAACAAGAGCTTGCTGTCTTGAATATTAAGGCGTGTTAGATATTGGCATAGGAGAAATATGGCTGAACAGCTAACAGATCAGGCTTTGGTAGAAAGAGTGCAGCAAGGGATAAGAAAGCCTTCAATTTGTTGGTTTCTCGTTATCAGAATAAAGTGGCGGGGCTTTTGACTCGCTATGTATCACGTAACGATATTCCTGATGTGGTGCAAGAATCCTTTATAAAGGCTTATCGCTCAATTGAATCTTTTCGTGGCGAAAGTGCTTTCTATACATGGCTTTATCGAATTGCCGTCAATACGGCAAAAAATTATTTAACGGCTCAAGGGCGTCGTCCACCTAATGAAGATATTTTAGCTGAGGATGCTGAAAATTATGATGTGGGTACACACTTGCGGGATGTAGATACCCCCGAAAAATGAAATGTTATCTAGTGAACTTGAACGAATCGTGTTTAGTACGATTCACAGTTTGCCAGAAGATTTAAAAACAGCAATCACCTTTGCGCGAGCTAGAAGGTTTGAGCTATGAAGAGATTGCAGAAATTATGGATTGCCCTGTTGGTACTGTTCGTTCTCGTATTTTCCGAGCAAGGGAAATTATTGAGAATAAAATTCAGCCACTGATGCAACGCGAATAAAAAAATGTCGGAGTTTACTATGCAAAAAGAGCAACTTTCAGCCTATATGGATGGCGAACAAGTCGAGGCTGGCTTGACAGATGCTTTATTGAAAGACGAAGAATTACAAGAATCTTGGCAGGCATTCCATGCTGTACGTGCAGTGATGCGTAAAGAAAGTGCTTTGTTTCTAGGGGCTGATTTTACCGCTAAAATGGCAGCTTTAATTGAATCTGAAGAAGTGAAGAAAGTCGATGTCATTGCTGTGTCTCAACCTGAACCAGAAGACGTACATAATTCGGTATTTATGCAAAAGTTAAAAGCGTTCTTTGCGCCACGACGCAAGTTGCTGTTGCTGCTGGTGTATGTTTGGTGGCGGTACTTGGTGTTCAATCTTTCAATAATAAAAACGATGCGTCTAATTTACCTGAGACTCCAGTATTGCAAACCTTGCCATTTAATAATGCGGTTCAAGAGGTTAGCTATAATGCGCCGAGTAAAGATACATTGACATCAGAGCAGCTTGAACAAAAAAAGTCGCCGTATTGGTGCGATGTTACAGAACTATGAATTACAACGTCGTATGAATGCAGATGCATTAAATGTAAGTAGTAATAGTCAAAAAAATAATATGGATTAGCCCTGTGCATTTATGTTAATTCACCACCTAATATACTATTTAGTGTGGTGAATTTTTTTATCCTTTAAATTTAATGTTTATGAAAAATAGCGTTAAAACTCACCGCACTTTCTCTTTCTTTTCTATTTAGTAACATTACTTCAGCTGAAGAGCTTTCTGCAAAGCAGTCTTTAGATAAAAATGACACAAGCATTGGATAATCTCAATTATGAGCTTGCCTTTGTTCAAACAACTCCATCAAATATGGATTCCTTTCGCTATCGTCATATTAAGAAAGATAATAAAAACTTATGCGCAATTAGTGACGCTTTGATGGGCGTCAACAAGAAATTATTCAACGTGATAATTTAGTCAGTTATTTTTCAGCCGAATACTCAAGCTTTTACACTTAATAGTGGCAATATCGTCGATGCAATGCCTGCTGTTGTTCGCGCTGATTTTGATAAACTTTCTTCAGTTTATGATTTTTATAAAAAAATAGGTAAAGATCGAGTGGCTGGGCGTTTTGCTGATACGATTCGTATTGTCCCTAAAGATGATTTCCGATATCAGTATTTAGTGTTTGTAGATGAAGAAAAATGGTTTATTGTTACGCGGCGATATGCTTGATAGTGAAGGTAAATTACTTGATCAGTTTAGAGTTGTAACGCTTTATATCGACGATAGATTAAGAGGGTTGACGGAGTATATTAACAAAGTCTCAATGCCTCCTTTGTTGAAAGAAAGTAAAAATGAACAAAACTCAGATATAACTTGGTCTGCAGGTTGGTTGCCACAAGGTTTTTTTCTTTAATTCGATATACTCAAGAAACATTAGAAAGTGAAGTGATAGATAGTGCGCTATATAGCGACGGTTTGTTTACTTTTTACACTATTTGTTTCTAACGCAGGCTCTAATGTTTTGCCAGAAAAATACTTGGAAGCAAGGGGCATACACGATTTATAGTGAAGTGAATGGCGGAAAAGAAATTACGTTTATTGGGCACTGCCCATAGCTGCAGCTAAGCGAATTGTACAAGAAGTTAAAGTTCAATAAAAAGTGCGGTGAAAATTGATCTGCCCCAAAAAGTTAGACTTTCATTTAAAGGATTGTTTTCGATATTGTATCGGACTCAGTCCTTTTAATTTTTAGTTGAATCCGTCGGTGATCATAGTAATCCAAATAATCCCTGACGGCATCAACTATCTCTTCTTTCGTTTTAAATTCCCGCTTGTAAAAGCATTCTGTTTTTAATCGCCCAAAAGAAACTTTCCATCGCGGTGTTGTCCAAGCCATTCCCTTTTCTCGACATACTTTTGAATGACGCTATGTTCAGCTAAGATTCGACGATAAGCCACCATTTGATACTGCCTTGGTCTGAATGTAAAATGATACTACAAGCTTTGTTTAACCCTTTGACGGCTTGCATTAACATGTCCTCTACTTGCGCCCAGTTTGGGGAATCATTGAGGTTATAGGAGACTATCTCATTATTAAATAAGTCTAAAATTGGGGATAAATAGACTTTACTCCCATCAAGCACTGGACTTTTTTTATGATTCACACCAGGCAAATAGGGCATGAACGCGTCGATAGCCATAATCAGGATGTTTCGCTTTAATGTCTTTAATGACGGCTTTAAGGGCTTTGTCTTTATTTAGCTTAACTTGAAGTTGGGAAAAGAACGCACTGCGCGCTAATTGTGCGAAACTTAATAGCCATGTTAAGGGATAATGCGTTCTTAACCTTTGGATAATTTCTATTGCTCGGCTTCTCTAATACTCATTTTCCCATTCAAAAATAGGTCGGAGAACCTGTAATTTAAATTCGATTGTGTAGTGTTTACCCATAAAAATCTGCACCTCAATTGTTGGTTTGGCTAGTCCAACTTTTGGGGTGCAGATCAAAATTTACCGCACTTTTCGTTTCGAACAATCGAATTATTTAATCACGCCACATGCCATACGTGGGCCGCCACCGCCAAGTGGAGCTGGATGATCGGAGTGATTATCACCACCAGCGTGGATCATAATAGAGTGACCGCGAACATCATCTAAATGTTTAAGACGTGGTGCTAAAACAGGGTTTGTTGCTGTGCCATCATGTAATACAGTTAATGCCGGTAAATCACCTAAGTGTGCGTCATCTTGCCATGGGTAACCGTGTTGTTTTGCACCTTTAGGATCCCAGTGACCACCAGCGCCTAAACCTGCTGTCAATTTACCCTCTTTTTCTTTTGGCTCACAGCTTGGGTTTTCATGGATGTGGAAACCATGTAAGCCTTCGCTTAATCCTTGTAAATTAGGGGTAAACACAAGGCCATAGTTAGATTCAGTAATAGTCACTGTACCCACATCTTTGTTACCGTTTACTGGATCAAGTTGTTGCACTTTCACTTCAATAGAAGCACCTTTTTGGTGACATACTGTGATCATGATTATGCTCATGTGCTTGCGCAATACCAACTGAACATACCGCACTAACCGCTAGTGCTAATAAGGTTTTCATATTCATTGCAATCTCCTTTATTGCAGTAAAAACTCATGACTATTTTAGTCAATTTCGTTTAAAAAAGCCGACAAGTTTTTACGAAAATTTCACATTATTTTAAACATCCACGTACAATCAACACGCCAACATTTCGAGCTTGCGCAACAGCTTTCGGTTTACTCAGTTTCATTTTTAATCCTTGAAGTTGATAACGTGATTCAAGCAAATCCGCCACTTCATAAGCCACTCGCTCAATCAGCAAGAAAGGTTTGCTTTCCACATAATCAATTATAACTTGGCTCACTTCAGCATAATTCAAACAATATGCAACATCATCCGTTTCCGCCGCTTGCTTACAATCCCAAGCCATTTCCAAATCAAACACAAGTTTTTTTGCTTAATTTGCTGTTCCCAATCATATACACCGATTTGTGCAAAAACAGTCAATTCTTCAATAAAAACACGATCCATAAGAGTTCCTCTAAAATTATTGTAGGCGTATGCTATCAACTTTGGGTAGAATAACGAATAATTTTTCTTGCTGGAGTACAAAATGAGCCTTTTTGCCCTTTTTTATATGCTTTGTACCTATCTTTTTAGGTTCTATTTCCAGTGCTATTCTAATTTGTCACGTTGCAGGCTTGCCAGATCCTCGTCAAAATGGCTCATGTACCCCAGATGTAACAAATGTATTTCGTATTGGTAATTATTGGGCTGCATTAATTGTATTAATCCTTGATCTTTTAAAGGGTATGCTCCCCTGTATGGGCTGGTTATTATTTAGGTTTAACTCAATTCGAATTAGGTATGGTTGCTTTAGCTGCATGTTTAGGCCATATTTTCCCACTGTTCTTTCAATTTAAGGGAGGAAAAGGTGTGCCGACTGCATTTGGTGCGATAGCGCCTATTTCATGGGCTGTTGCGGGTTCAATGTTTGGAACGTGGATATTGATCTTTCTTGTTAGTCGTTATGCATCATTAAGTGCTGTACTTGCGGCATTGCTTGTGCCTTTTTATGTATGGTGGTTTAAACCTGAATTTACTTTTCCCTGTTGCTTTAGTTTGTTGTTTATTGGTTTATCGTCATCACGATAATATTCAACGTTTATGGCGAGGTCAGGAAGATAAAGTTTGGAGTCAATTAAAAAAAGAAGTAAGAAAAATAACCGCACTTTTTATCTATAAATTGATGTTATTTCATTGAGTTGCTGTGCATACTAAACATTCTGTTTCTACACGTATTGCTAAATATTTATTTATTATCCTTATTGTTTCTGGTGTTATTAGCTCACTAAGTTTAGCAATTATGAGTAGCAATAAGTATGATGCTGAAGCGATTAATATTTCAGGTTCATTGCGCATGCAAAGCTATCGTTTGCTCTATGAAATGCAATCTCAACCCTCAACAGTCGAGGCTAATTTACGGCATTATAATATTAGCCTTCATTCATCTGCATTATTAGAAATTCAACGTCAATTTTTTTACTCCAGATGCAGTCAAACAATCCTACCATACTATTTTACAGCGTTGGGCATTAATGGAAAAATATGCCCAACAGAAAAATGTAAAAAGTTATAGCGAACAATTAACGGATTATGTCGCAGATGTTGATCGTTTTGTGTTTGAATTACAGCGTTTTAGTGAGCAAAAATGGATCCTTGGCGTATTTGTACTTTGTTTAGCTATGTTATTAATTTTGGTCATGGTTTCCTATTTGATTTGGTACACTCATCGTGAGGTAGTAAAAACCTTTAGAGTTAATGACAAAAGCAAGTATGCAAGTGCAGGTGCGTCAGTTTAATCATATTTCATTAGATACAACAAAAACAGAATGAATTGGGCACATTGGCACATGTTTTTACACAAATGTCGATGGAATTAGGTCAACTTTATTCTCGTTTAGAAGATGCCGTAAATGAAAAAAACACAAAAAAATTACGCCAAACTAACCGCTCTTTGACAAACCTTTATAAAAGTTCACAGATTCTTAATGCGAATTCTATTAATGATAAAAATTTTAAGCCAAGTATTAGATCTCATACGTGTGAGTGAGCATTTGCAATATATCAAAAATAGAAGTTATGGGGGCGGAGCATTGGAATATTGCTTTTGAGAGCAGGATTCTCATCGTACTTTACAACTCGAAATGCTATCGGTAGATAATGAAGATTTAGGCGTACTTTTCTTGGCAATCAGGATTGCCTTGTCCCGACCCTAGAATGATGCAGAATTTGGCACAAATGCTTGCACGAGCTTTGTACTTCCATAAAAGTTTGCGTCAGCAAGAACAGCTTTTGTTGATGGAAGAACGTTCTATTATTGCAAGAGAACTGCATGATTCTTTAGCTCAAGTATTATCGTTTCTGCAAATTCAACTTACGTTGCTTAAAACATAATTTAAGGAAAGAAGAACCACACGCAAGAGAAAAAAAGCTTGGGGATTATTGCTGATTTTGAACAAGCACTTTCAGGTGGTTATGCACAATTGCGTGAACTTTTAGCAACATTCCGATTAACGATTCAAGAAGCTAACTTACAACTGGCTTTGGAGCAAGTGATTGATTCTTTACGTGCCCAAACTAGTATGAAAAATGAGTGTGAATAGTCATTTGCCTTCACAAAGTTTAAAATCCTCAGCAGTTAGTACATGTGTTGCAAATCGTACGTGAAGCAACAACAAATGCGATAAAAACATTCTAAAGGTTCTGCTATTGAAATTCATGCCCTGATTAACTCTGAGGGAGAGTATGAAATTTCTGTGCTAGATAATGGCATCGGTATTCTTAATCTTGAAGAGCCCGAAGGACATTATGGTTTGAACATTATGACAGAACGTTGTCGTCAATTGAATGCAGAATTAGATATTCGACGTCGAGAAGAGGGTGGGACTCAGGTAAAAATTACTTTACCTCATATCTTAGTTTAAACGTAGAGTGAATTTAAAAATTCATACACTTTTTGATAATTCATGCACGAGTAGCAAAGTATAAGTGCATCCTAAAAATGGTATTTTAAATGCAAAATTTACAACCTTTTCATACTTTTCATATTTCTGTTCAAGCCCATGAAATTATTGATGCGCATAGTGTGGCACAATTGCAAGAAGCTTGGGATCATGCAAAAAGCAATGAATCTCCCCTATACTTTTTTTCTTGGTCAAGGAAGCAATATGCTATTTTTAGCAGACTTCAGTGGTATTGTTGTGCTTAATCGATTAATGGGGATTACACATAAACAAGATACTGACTTTCATTATCTTCATGTAAATGGTGGCGAAAAATTGGCACCATTTGGTGGAATGGAGTGTAAATGAAGGTATCTATGGTTTGGAAAATCTTGCACTCATTCCAGGTTGCGCAGGCTCAGCACCGATCCAAAAATATTGGTGCTTATGGCGTAGAATTTAAAGATATATGCCATTATGTAGAGGTATTAAATTTAAGTACTCATGAAATATTTCGATTAACAGCTGAAGAATGTGAATTCGGTTATCGAGACAGTATCTTTAAACACCATTATCAGTCTGGCTATGTGATCACTGCGATAGGATTGAAATTAAACAAAAACTGGCAGCCAGTGCTAAAAATATGGCTCTTTAACTGAGTTTGATTCTCTGAAAGTTACGGCAAAAACAAATTTTTGATGAAATATGTCAAATTCGTCAAAGTAAATTGCCTAACCCCGATGAATTTGGTAATGCAGGAAGTTTCTTTAAAAATCCCTGTAGTGAGTGCAGAGCATTTTGCGGAAATCAAAAAAACATCACGAAAATTTACCGCACTTTCCACAACCTGATGGCTCAGTCAAACTTGCTGCTGGATGGCTAATCGATCAATGTCAATTAAAAGGTTATCAAATTGGTGGAGCAGCAGTACATGAAAAAAACAAGCACTGGTGTTGATTAATAAGGGCGGAGCTACTGGTGAAGATGTGGCAAATCTAGCTCGTCATGTGCGTCATACTGTAGAAAGTAAATTTGGTGTATTTTTACAGCCAGAAGTCCGTTTTATAGGTGCTGAAGGAGAGGTTGATTCTGTTTCAGTAATTCGTTAACAATCATTAATTTTTATTTCAAGACATATTAATCAAATCAGGAACATTATGCGTAACTACATTAAAATTGGTGTGGCAGGCCCTGTTGGCGCGGGCAAAACGGCCTTAATTGAAAAAAACTCACTCGCGAAATGGCGAGTAAATATAGCGTGGCAGTGATTACTAACGATATTTACACCCAAGAAGATGCGGAATTTTTAACTAAAAAAATAGTTTACTTCCGCCAGAGCGAATTATGGGCGTAGAGACAGGCGGTTGCCCACATACGGCAATTCGTGAAGATGCCTCAATGAATTTAGAAGCTGTCGATGAAATGGTGGCGCGTTTTCCTGATGTTGAAATCGTCTTTATCGAATCTGGTGGTGATAACTTATCTGCGACCTTTAGCCCTGATTTAGCGGATGTGACTATTTTCGTGATTGACGTGGCTCAAGGCGAAAAATTCCACGCAAAGGTGGACCAGGTATCACTCGTTCAGATTTGTTAGTGATTAACAAAACAGACCTTGCACCATTTGTTGGTGCGGATTTAAGCATTATGGAGCGTGATGCGCGTCGTATGCGTAATGGTCAGCCTTTTGTGTTTACTAATTTAATGAAAAAAAGAAAAATCTCGATGGCGTAATTGGTTGGATTGAAAAAAATATGCGTTGTTGAAGAACGTAGAAGAACCTAAGGCATTAGTAAGATAAAGAATCATCCCCTCTCTTTAAAGAGGGGAGTTTTTTACAAATTGAAAAGATTATGAATAGTACCCTCAAACTTTCAACCAAACTTTCCTCAAACGGTAAAACTCAACTTGATGAATACTTTGTGACGCCACCTTTTAAAAGTAATGACGTTATCTGCTTATGCCGATTCTTGGGAAAATGGACTTAGCGCAATGCAAATGTCTTCTTCGCCAGGTTTATTAGCTGGGGATCGAGTTGATATTCAAATAACTCTCGAAAAATTTACCGCACTTTCTTTAAATACGCAGGCATTTACTCGAGTTCAGACAATGAATGAGGGAGATTTTGCTGAGCAAAATACATTGATTCAACTTGCTGAGAAAAGTCGTTTATTTTATTTACCTCATCCATTGGTTTTGCATAAGAATTCTGCTCTTAAGCAAAAAACGTTAATCAATATGCAACCTGAGAGTACGCTAATTTATGGTGAAATTGTGGCTATTGGGCGAGTGGCAAATGATGAACGTTTTTGAATTTCGCCAATTTTCTTCTCATTTAAAAAGTTCAGCTTGTGCAAGAAAAATGGGAAAGTTAAACCGCTGATGTTGGATTGTATTCAGTGGTTACCATCTAAAATGAATTTAACCGCTTTTAAGCCAAATGGAAGGTTTTTCACATCAGGGATCATTGGTTTACATTAACTTACAAAAAAACATCTGCAGAAATTAAGCAGATAGCGCAACGGCTTCAGCAACAAGAAACAGATAAATCCTTACTTCTTGGTATATCTCAGTTGAATGAAGGTGGGTTGATAGTGCGAGTGATAGGGCATAGGGCAGAGCAAATTCAGAAACTGTTTGAGGAAATTGGTAGGCAGTTAAAAAGTCGCGTAAGATTGATAGAAAAACTTATTTTCCCCTAAAAAAACTAATCCGAAAAAAATGAAAAATATGTCTTGAGAGCATTTTCTTGAAAAATGTGATCTTGGTCAAGTTTTTTCTCCTTAAAATTTCTATAATGGCGTCAAATTAACTAACCAGAAAAAGGTGATTCAAATGACTCAATTTAGAAAAGAAGTAGATTTACTCGGCGAACGTGATGTACCAGCAGATGCGTACTGGGGTATTCATACATTAAGAGCAGTAGAAAATTTCAATATTTCTAACGTAACCATTTCTGACGTACCAGAGTTTGTACGTGGTATGGTGATGGTTAAAAAAGCAACGGCTTTAGCCAATGGTGAATTAGGTGCAATTCCAAGTGATATTGCAAAAAGCGATTGTGGCTGCTTGTGATGAAATCCTTACTACTGGAAAAATGCTTAGATCAATTCCCATCAGACGTATATCAAGGTGGCGCAGGTACGTCTGTCAATATGAATACCAATGAAGTGGTTGCTAACCTTGCCCTTGAAAAAAATCGGCCATAAAAAGGCGAATATAACGTGATTAATCCGATGGACCACGTTAATGCAAGCCAATCAACCAATGATGCGTATCCTACTGGTTTCCGTATTGCGGTATATAACAGCATCTTAAAATTGATTGATAAAATTCAATATTTACACGACGGTTTTTGATAATAAAGCAAAAAGAGTTTGAGAATATCTTAAAAATGGGTCGTACTCAATTGCAAGATGCCGTGCCAATGACCGTTGGTCAAGAATTCAAAGCTTTTGCTGTATTACTTGAAGAAGAAGTGCGTAACTTAAAACGTACAGCAGATTTACTCCTTGAAGTAAAACCTTGGTGCAACGGCAATCGGTACTGGTTTAAATACTCCACAAGGTTATACAGAATTAGTTGTAAAACACCTTGCTGAAGTAACTGGGTTAGCTTGCGTACCGGCAGAAAAACTTAATTGAAGCAACATCTGACTGTGGCGCTTATGTCATGGTTCACGGTGCATTAAAACGTACTGCAGTGAAACTTTCTAAAGTATGTAATGACTTACGTTTACTTTCTTCTGGTCCACGTGCTGGTATTAAAGAAATTAACTTACCTGAATTACAAGCGGGTTCTTCTATCATGCCTGCAAAAAGTAAACCCAGTTGTTCCTGAAGTGGTGAACCAAGTATGCTTTAAAGTAATTGGTAACGATACTACTGTGACTTTCGCATCTGAAGCAGGTCAATTACAATTAAACGTAATGGAACCAGTGATTGGTCAAGCAATGTTTGAATCTATCGATATCTTAACGAATGCTTGTGTGAACTTACGTGATAAATGCGTGGATGGCATCACTGTAAACAAAAGAAATTTGTGAAAACTACGTGTTTAATTCCATCGGTATCGTGACTTACTTAAATCCATTTATCGGTCACCATAACGGCGACTTAGTGGGTAAAAATCTGTGCGCAAACAGGTAAAGGCGTACGTGAAGTTGTGTTAGAAAAAGGTTTATTAACAGAAGAACAATTAGATGACATTCTTTCTGTAGAAAACTTAATGAATCCAACTTATAAAGCGAAATTAAATAAATAATCTTGATTCTAAATCATCGGGCATTTAAGTCATAAAGCTCGGTGATTAGCAAATATGATAAAGGGAACTTAACGTTCCCTTATTTTTTCTAAATACAACCTAAAGAATCATTTTCACCAATTTATCTGCTTTAATTCGTGCAAATTTTTCAATAGTTTTTGCACTGGTTCTGGGTATTGATTCAATTCTTCTAATTCAGTGTAATGTTTTAATACTTTTTGTATGTTGGCGAATGTGGTTTTGCTCTTTTTCCACTTGGGCTAAAAGCTGTTGTTGTGGATCGTAAATTAATAAGCCATTTTCAGCATCCAAACGCCAAGCTCGAGGGTTAAGATTATTACCCGTAAGTAAAATATAACGGTCATCTACCCATACACCTTTTTAAGTGGTAGGTATTATCGCCATCACGCCACAAACGCACCACAAGCTGACCATTTTCAATTTGAGACTCAAATTTTTTTCACAGAAACGGCGAAGATTACTTTCATAAAGATAAGGTAACGCTCCCGCCATTTTGAATGGTTGTTCTGGTGGAATGTAAAAATCGTTTGCGACTTTATCGCCAACAATAATTTCTACTCGTTTACCGTTTTCCAATAACGTTGCTATTTTTATGTTGCAATGTGCGTGGGAAATTAAAGTATGGCGTACAAATTACTAATTTTTTTCTTGTACTTGCAAGAATAAATCTTCAATCACTTGATTTAATTCATTGCCTGATGCCCCCTAAGCCAAAAGAGCGGCGATACGCTTAAAAACATTCGGTAATTTCACCGCACTTTTTAATGAATATTCACCATTTTGAGCAAGATCTTTACGATAAGCGCGAATATTGCCGCGGATCTCTTTGGTGCGAGGGCGGTTGGTGACATCAAGTGGATAAACTGCACTGAAATCTAACAAATAATCATTGATGAAATTCACCATCGAATCAGCTAATTCGGCATGAGTGATTTTTTTGATAACGGTCGTAACGATATTTTTTTCAAATTGATGAAGATAGACATTATTAATGCTTGCACCGCTATAAAGCACCGTATCATCAAATACAAAGCCTTTAACGTGCAATACACCAAAAAAACTTCGCGTGTATTAATTGGTACGCCAAAGAACATATTCGGATCATCAGGCAACTGATAAGTTTGGCGTTGCTCGCAATACCAATCTGCATTGGTGGCCGATTTTTCGGCACCTAATAAATTGCGTTGTGCGCGATGCCAATCTATGAGAATTTTTACATCCAAGTGTGGATTTTTCTTGCTTCACGCGATAAATTTCATCAAGGATTTCCTGCCCCGCTTCATCTTTTTGCCAATAAAGTGCGGGTGACATAAATACGTTTTTTTGCGTTTCTGATTAATTCAATAATTTGAGTTTTAAATTCAGCCGGGCTACCCAAAAAAATTCAATTTGCTCAGCTTGCAAAAGCAAGGAATGGCAAATTATTTAAATTTTGTTCAGCGCGTTTGGTTTTATTGATTAACATAATCCATCTCGTGATTAAAGACTAGTGCGTTAGTTTACAATATTTCACGTGCTTATTAATAGAAAAAAAGGCTTTTTCGTTATAATGCTCACAAATTTTAGCATTTTTTTGGCTAAAAAAATATTCATTTTTTTATTCAGGGAAACCCTATGAACGACAAACGCAAACCGTCTTTTTCAATCCGCCGGCAGATCCTTTCAAGAACGCTCAGTAGGTGAAAAAAATACAGAGAAAAACCAACTCAAAAATCGACCGCACTCTAATGATAAATTTAATCGAAATAGGAACGAAAAAAATCTCGTTTTTTTCTCGTGATAAACAAGAAGTGAAAAGAAACTAAAAATTACGCAACTTTCTTTATCTCGTGCGCCATCAAATAAAAATGTAGAACAACCTAAGGTTCAAGTGACGATAAAAAAAGTACGGGTACGGTTTATAAAAACAAAAAGAAAAAGAAAAACTGGTGCGCTTTCTCCTCGAGCACCTGAAAAAAATTAAGAAAAAAACCGTGCTGAAGAAATGAAGGTTTACGGTGAAAAATGCCTGTTTAGCTTTATTTGCCGAGCGTCCTGAAAGTATTGTGCGCTTATGGGCAACCGTACAAAATGTCACACAAAAATTGGCGAGGTATTGAGTTATTTAGCCGAAAACAAGAAGGCTTATCATGTTGTAGATAGCGAAGAGTTAGCTCGAGTGAGCGGAACAGAACATCATGGTGGCATTTGCTTATTGGTGAAGAAACCGCGTGCTTTCACGTTGCAAGGGTATTTGGATATTCCTCGTGAAGAGGATTGTTTAGTGCTATTAGACAACGTGAATAATGCGCAAAAATATTGGTGGCGTATTGCGTACTTGCGCTTATTTTGGCGTGAAAAATATTGTCGCCGATAATGTGGAAAAATCTGTATTCGGCAGCCTCAATGCGCGTAGCAGAGGGTGGCGCGGAATATATTCGTGTGTTAGAAACGGATTATATTGATTCGGCTTTAATGCTATTACGTAAATCAGGCTATCAAATTATTCACGTATCGCACAATAAACAAGGCGAGCCGTTGGATAAAGTGCGGTTAAAAAATAAAGTAGTTTTTGTGCTAAGTGAAAGCTCTACGGAAAGTTTAGCGACTCCAGAAGACACACAAGTGCGTTTAACGCTCGCAAGTCCAATTAAATCAGGCTTAAACATTGCAGTGAATGCGGGTGTGTTGTTAGCGAAGTGGTATTTTAAGTGAACTTTTAGTTTGGCATAGGTATATTTATTGCTAACTATGGTAATGGTTTAACCTTTGGTGAAGTGCATATATCCCTTAAAGTATGGAATTAAAACTAGCTTAGAGTATATTCATCCTTGATACAGATCATGCAGTTTTTTTATATTTCCAATGACTTTATTGATTTCCATTCATAGGGTTATGTACAATCTGTACTCTTTTTATAAAAAAACAATGAAGTTTGTAACAAATATCATAAATAAGGAATAATCAATGATATACAATCCTACAGGTAATAATTTTTGCAAAACACAATAAACATCAACCGCACTTTAGTGCAAAAAAATTTCTCTTGTTTCCCTTTCTCTCTTTTTCTGCTTTAAGTGCGCCAGCATGGGCAGATGACAGCCAAACCACAGAGCAAAAATTGCAAATAATGCAAGAAACTATTAATAAGCTTTAATGACCGCATTGAAAAAAACTCAATACATTAATTAAAGCTAACGGTTATACCCAAGAATCTAGTGCACAAAAAAAGTATCAGGTAATGCAGCGATGGCAATCGGCTCAAATGCTGAAGCTACAGGTAATCAAGGATTGGCAATTGGTGCTAACGCAAAAGCAAACGATGAAGATCATAATCCTGATAAGTCAAATAGTAATATGATAGCTATCGGACTTAACTCTAAAGCGACAAAAACTGACGCAATGGCTATTGGGAGAGATTCCCAAGCTATTGGTATAAATACAACAGCGTTAGGTGCATTCGCGGTGGCAAATGATCAATATGGTATTGCAGTTGGCGCAGATGCTTATTCTGTAGGGACAACGTGCAATTGCGATTGGTGTGCATACTAGTAAAGATGAAATGAAGAAATTCTATGATGATCCAAATAAATTAAGAGAATTTCTGAATTATGATAGTACGATTAAAAGCAATATCACCGATCAAGCGATCATTTCTGAACTTACTAATGCAAAACAGGGTGAAACAAAACTAGCAGAACTTATTAAAGATGACGCCCGACTCAAACAACTTATTCCAGATCAGAAAAACGTGATGCTTTTTATTGCTTATGCAAAAAGTGTCGCGGAGGCTCGTGCAACATTAGATAAGCAAAAAGAGTTGTATCCAAAAGAATCCCTGAATTAGCTCGTTTTGGGTTAGCCAACCCATTTGGTGCAACAGGGGGCAAAGCTATTGCGATTGGTGATGAATCATTAGCTTCTGGTTCATATTCTGTTGCGCTAGGGCGCTAAATCAAAAGCAACTAACTATGCAAGTATCGCAACAGGATATGAGGCGAAGGCGACGGGCGTGCAAACATTAGCAAATGGTTTTGCAGCTGAGGCGACGGGTGACTTTAGTTTGGCTGTTGGAACATCTGCGAAAGCAATAGGTAATTTATCTAGTGCCTTTGGTTATGCAAGTAGTGCCTCTGGAATTGAATCCATTGCTATGGGTAACAAAGCTAAGGTAATTAATACATTTAGAGCTGTAGCTGAAGGTAACAAAAGACCAGACCAAGCTAGTGATAGTTCGGGTTCTATTGCGATAGGTCGAAATGCGCAATCTAATGTTGGATTATCCATCGCTATTGGTGCAGATGCTCTAAATAGTTATGGTGACCATCCAAGTTTAGATCCAACATATTCAGGTCAAACCGCTGTTGGTGTAGGAGCGAAAACAGGAAGTAATGGAGCGACAGGGATTGGTAACCAAATACGCGCTAATACCGAAAAAAATGTGGGCTAGTGATGGTAGATATAGAAAATGGATGGGTGCAACAGCAATTGGTCAGTCATCTCAATCACAAGGTTTATACGCAACTGCTGTTGGTAATAACTCTCGAGCAATGGGGCATTACTCTATTTCTATTGGTCTTCAAAAATCAAGCTAATAAAAAAATTTAGTACCTAATAATAATTATAATGAAGCGGGGGCAAGAGGCTATATTAGTAATGCTATTGGTGCTTTTGCTTATGCAAGAGGTCGTTTTAGTAATGCCATCGGTGCTGGTGCATTAGCTATTTATAATGAAACTACTGCTATAGGTGATCGTGCTTTTTGCGAATGCTGCTAATAGTATAGCTATTGGTGCATATTCGGAAACAACTGCGACAAACTCTATTGCACTTGGCTATAATGCAGTGACTAGTGTAGATTCAAGTGTAGCATTAGGCGATACTTCTTTGGCTAATACAATGAGCGATAAAATAGGTTACAACCCGATATTATCATTAGAGGAAACCGTAAGCTCGCTTTCTCAGCTTAAAGGTAATACCACGAATAGCACAGGAGTTGAGATTACTAAGCTTTCTGATTACCAAATTCAGAGAGATATTATTAAGCAAGCAGATAAGGATATTCTCGATACAAACGAAGAATTAAAAACGGCAGAATATAAGCTTTTTATATGCTGCTAATAAAGACGAATGGGATGTGGCTAATAATATTGTAAAAAGTGAATCAGAAAAAGCGTGATGATGCTATTCTTGCAAAGAATGCTGCTCTCGCAAAAAAATTAAATCCAACTACAATGATGCCAACACTTGGAGAAGTTCAGCCGGTGCAGTATCCGTGGGTAATTCTGATTTAGGCATCACTCGCCAAATCACAAATGTCGCTGCGGGTTCAGAAGATACTGATGCAGTGAATGTGGCACAATTAAAAAGCCTTAGCCACTGCTCCAGTGTTATTTTATAACGGTGGAAGTAGTAGTGGTGCCAACTTTAATATTGGCACACAACTCGGTACACCGTTTAATTTAACAAATCTTCGTTTTTTTCTTTTGGCAATGGCTTAAAAAGCATCGCTACAAAAAGGGATGGAAATAATAATCAGGTTCTATTTATGGAATTAGATAGCGATGCCATTAAAACTAATCCTGATCTGAAAGGGCAAAATGGTAGAGACGGCAGGGACGGCAGAGATGGACAAAACGGTAGAGATGGTAAAGATGGACAAAACGGTAGAGATGGCAGAGACGGCAGAGACGGCAGAGATGGTAATAGCCTTACACCAAATGACATTGTTAATGTTAAAGAAGTCCACACTGGCAATACAGTTATGAATACCAATGGAGTGACTATTAATAAAAAGCGGTAAAAACAGTTTCAATTACTGAAAACGGCTTAGATAATGGCGGAAATAAAGTAGTAAATGTAGCTGCTGGTGAAATTTCTGCAACATCAAAAAGAAGCGGTAAATGGCCAGCAATTATATGAAACTAATCAATCTGTGGCACAAAATACACGTTCAATTAATCAATTAAACAATAGAATGGATGAAGTTGATCGTCGCGGACGTCGAGGAGCTGCTATTGCGGGTGCAATGGGTTTGCTGCCTCAGCCACATACTTCAGGTAGATCATCCATAAGTACTGCCACCACGTATTATCGCGGAGAGCAAGCCTTAGCAGTTGGATATTCTCGTTTGGCAGATAATGGTAAACATATTGTTAAATTTAGTGGAGCATCCAATATGTCAGGTAAGAAAGATGTTATGGTTGGGGCTGCTTATGGTTATGAATGGTAATTAAGCGCTTTTTTTATCAGTTCAAGGGGAGAATTTTCTCCCCTTTAAAATTTCAAATAAAAGTCTTTAGTCAATTCAATAAACGCTTCAGTGTATTGATTATCCGCATCATAAATCACCAATTGATCTTGCATTAAAACTTCTGGCTGTTTGGCAAAGGTAAGTAGCATTCTCTGGGACGTTTTCCCCATTTTTTTGTATGACATTCGTCTGTTTTATGCAAAAAGTGCGGTAGATTTTATAAGCGTTTTTCCCGCATCATAAGGCAAGACAAAACTTATTCTCCCATTTTCCGATAAGCGCGTGGCAGCCCATTCTAACCAATTTAAGTGGCTTTTGCTTGGTATAACGAGCCAATTCTCGTTCCTCATTTTTTTGCAGGCAATACCTTGTTCAAAAATAAGGTGGATTTGCCACAATTAAATCAAAGGTTTGTTCAGTGATTTGTAAAAATGTTGTATATCCGTTTGAATAAGTTGAATGCGATTTTTTTCCAAACTGAATCATTGATGTTTTCTTGCGCTTGCTTTTGAGGCAATGGGATCCAATTCAACCGCTTGAATTTGGCAGTTTTCTTTTGTTCGTTGTGCCAACATTAAAGCCAATAATCCAGTGCCACTGCCCATATCTAAAAATATTTTTTTACAATGCTTTACATCTGCCCAAGCACCTAACAAAAATGCCATCAGTGCCGACTTTCATGGCACAAGAATCTTGGTTGATGTGGGAATTGTTTAAAGGTAAACCCGCTCATAAATTTTTCGTAAATTGACTCTAATTTCAGGTATAATCCGCGCCAATTTTAACAAAGAACCACACAATAATGAATTTATCCCAATTTGAACAATTCGATCTTTCTCCTGATCTTTTAAAAGGCGCTTGAGAAAAAAAGGTTATTCCCGCCCAACAGCTATTCAAATGGAAGCCATTCCTGCTGCAATGGAAGAGCGTGATGTATTAGGCTCTGCACCAACGGGAACAGGGAAAACGGCTGCTTTTTTTATTACCTGCGCTACAACATTTATTGGATTATCCGCGTCGTAAACCGGGTCCACCGCGTATTTTTGGTCTTAACGCCAACCCGAGAATTGGCAATGCAAGTGGCTGAACAAGCGGAAGAATTAGCGCAGTTCACCCATTTAAATATTGCGACAATTACAGGTGGTGTGGCGTATCAAAAATCACGGTGATGTGTTCAACACTAATCAAGATTTGGTGGTGGCTACGCCCGGACGTTTATTGCAATACATTAAGGAAGAAAAATTTTGATTGCCGTTCGGTTGAAATGCTGATTTTTGACGAAGCCGATAGAATGTTGCAAATGGGATTTGGGGCAAGATGCAGAAAAAAATTGCAGCTGAAACTCCGTTGGCGAAAACAAACCTTGTTGTTTTCTGCAACCTTAGAAGGGGAGTTGTTGATCGATTTCGCGGAGCGTTTGTTGAATGATCCCGTTAAAGTGGATGCTGAACCAAGCCGTCGAGAAAGAAAAATCAATCAATGGTATTACCACGCAGACAGCAATGAACACAAAGTCAAATTGCTCGCACGTTTTATTGAAACTGAAGAAGTGACGCGTGGAATTGTGTTTGTTCGTCGTCGTGAAGATGCGCGTGAACTTTCTGAAACATTGCGTAAACGAGGCATTCGTTCTACTTATTTAGAAGGTGAAATGGCACAAACTCAACGTAATAATGCGATTGATAAGTTGAAATCAGGTATTGTGACGGTATTGGTTGCAACGGATGTGGCTGCGCGTGGTATTGATATTGACGATGTAAGCCATGTGATGAATTTTTGATTTGCCGTATAGTGCGGATACTTATTTGCATCGAATTGGACGTACAGCACGAGCAGGCAAAAAGGGCACCGCAGTCTCTTTTTGTTGAAGCTCATGATTACAAGTTATTGGGTAAAAATCAAACGCTATACCGAGGAAATTTTTAAAGGCGCGCATTTTAGAAGGTTTAGAACCTCGCACTAAGCCACCAAAAGATGGTGAAGTGAAATCTGTAAGCAAAAAACAAAAAGGCACGCATTAAAGAAAAACGTGAAGAAAAAGAAAAAACAGAGGCGAAGAAAAAAAGTGAAATTGCGCTATAAGGATACGAAAAATATCGGAAAACGACGTAAGCCGAGTAATCCTATATTTTATCAATGATGTTTTTATTAAAATGGCGTATGTTTATTCACATCACATACGCCTTATTTTTGCTCTGCCCACAAAAAAAGTTAGACTTGTTTAGTCTCAAGGATTGAGTTCTATCATTCATAGGGCCCAGCCCTTTTAGTTTCCCATGAATGCGCTCATAGTTATAATAATGAATGTACTCGTGGATCGTTTTTTTCCAGTTGTTTGAACGTCTCAAATCGTTTGTCGTAATAACATTCCTTTTTAGTCGTCCAAAGCAGCGTTCCATCGCACTGTTATCTAAACAATTCCCCTTCCTTGACATACTTTGTTGAATGCTATTCTCCCTGAGTATGTTTTTTTATAGCCTATCATCTGATACGGCTCACCTTGGTCGGAATGTAAAATGGGTTTGGCTCCTTCAAGCCTTGCTATAGCTTGTTTCATCATTCGGGTAATTTACTCAAAGTTCGGGCTTTGCGCTAAATCATAAGCAATTATTTCATTGTTAAATAAATCTTTAATTGGGGATAAATAGCGCTTACCTTCAGCACACTTAAACTCAGTAATGTCGATTGTCCATTTTTTTATTAGGTTGTGTAGCTGTAAAAATCGCGTTGTAACAGATTATCCGCAATACGTCCGACTTCATCTTGATAAGAACGATATTTTTGTTTTGAATTTTTCCCTTAAGCCCCAATCACTGCATAATACGTTGCACTTTTTTTATGGTTAATTTTAATGGTTTCTCTTAGATTAAACGTCACACGGCGATAACCATAGTTTCCGTGATTATCGTGATAAATAATGGCGATTTCTTGTTAGACTACTGCATTTTTCATCGCTTTTTACTTTTTAAAGGGTAAAAGGAAACACGGCAGGATAAGGCTATTAAATTAAGCAACATTTGAATCGGAAAAATAAACGCGTAATGCCTTTACGATAGTGGCTTTTTTTCTGCATTTTTTTGTTGGTTGAGTTTTTTTGCAATTTTTTTAGAATGGCATTCTCCGCTTCCAGCTCCAAAATCTGATATTTCAAACGTTCTTCTTCGGTTTTGGACTTAGGTGGCATTTTAGGGTATTTCGGTTTTATGGTTGGGCGATCTTTAGGTTTGGGGGATTAAGCCGTTTATACCTTGTTTTTCAAAGACTCGCAACCATCAGTTAATCACTCTTGAATTGGCAATACCACAGCATAAATAGGAAGTTTCTGCAGAAAATTGTCCATTTTAATTGCTTGTATAACGTTAAGTTTAAATTCAGGTGAGTAATTTCGCTTCTTACCCTAGCACAGCTAACCCATTGATTCTACTATGATTAAATTGGTTTATCCAATGTCGCAATGTTCTACTGGCAAGTTGAAAAATGTTTACGAGTAAGTGAACTATTTTTTTATCATTTAGAATGATAAAAACTCGATGACTCGTTGTTTGAAAAAGAGTGTTGTATTTGGTCATAAAAAAATCTGTACCTTAATTAGTTGGTTGTTTAGTCCCAACTTTTTGCGGGCGATCATTAAGCGGGGTTTTTTTCTTCATATCTGATAAAAACTAACATAAAACTAATTTTGTTTTTATCGTGTAAATAATCGGTAATACTATTAGGGACCTTATCCGTAAATAAATACTCCACATCACTTAATTCGCCCAATCGAACAATCGCTTGACGAGTAAATTTAGAGTGATCGGTCACTAATAAGGTCTGACGTGAACTTTCAATAATAGCTCGCTTTACTTGTACTTCATGGTAATCATAATCCAATAATGAACCATCAGCATCGATCGCGCTAATCCCTAAAAATACCGAAATCTAGGCGAAATTGAGAAATAAAATTCACCGTAGCTTCGCCAATAATGCCACCATCCATTCGTAACGAACCGCCCGCCATGACAATATCAAAACTTTCATTTTGGCGTAAAAGATGAGCGGCATTCAAATTGTTCGTCACAATTCGGAGTTTTTTTCGTGGCCAACCAATCGCATTGGCGACAGCCTCAGGCGTCGTACCAATATCAATAAACAAAGATGCACCGTTAGGAATCAACTTCGCAACTTCCTGTGCAATACGATTTTTGTAATGAAAAGAATTGTTTACGATCCACGTAATCAGAATTTTTCTGCAGAAGATGGCGATGCCGCACCACCGTGATGGCGACGAATTAAATCTAACTCCGCCAAAAAATATTCAAATCACGGCGAATCGTTTGAGGGCTAACATCTAAAGGCAGCAACCAATTCTTCCGTGCTTAAATAACCGGATTGTTCCACCAGTTTAATAATTTGTTGATGCCGTAATGACTGCTTCATAGAAAACCCTTTATCCAAATTGAACACACCTACTCTAGCGAATTTTTACGTAATTGGCTATCGATAAATCCCCAAATCAAGCCGACAATCAAGCCTGAAATATGCGCTGCATTTCCCATTTCAACACCAAATAAGGGGCTAATAAAACCTAATGCGATCCCTACCAATAACATGGTGAAAAAACCTTCTGGCAGATCAAATAAATGATGATTCAATTTATCACGTATAAATACATAGCCTAGAACCGCATATACAACACCGGAAAGCCCAAAGAAAGGGGCCAGACACATAATTTTGCACATATCCTGTTATGGCAGCTGCTACAACATACAACATCAATAATTTGACCGAACCAAAAAGTGTGCTCAATCATTCCACCGAAAAATAAAAACCAAGACAGATTAAACAAAATATGCAAATTAGATAAATGTACCAGTGTATGTGAGATATAGCGCCACGCTTCGCTATCTTGCTCTTCGTAAGCGGGGTAATGCATCAAATACATAATATCGTCTTCAAAACCCAGCTGTTGAGCAATATAAATAAGCGCGCAAAGTGCGGTGAGAATTAGCGTGATTTTTTTCCTTGTTGAGCTAAAAAAAGTTTTTCATTCGTGATCTCGTGCGTCTGCGCCAACTTAAAAATCTAACTTCGCATTAAAGGTCATTGTTTCCCCTGTAATGGGGTGAGTAATCGTCAATTCTTCTGCGTGCAAACATAATCTTGGCGACATAGCTTTAGCCTGAGGATGAGAGTAAAAATTTATCGCCCTAGAATTGGATGCCCCAATGCTAACATGTGCAAGCGTAATTGATGAGATCGGCCTGTCACGGGAGTCAGTTTCACGCGAGTACTGTTATTGGGAAAAACGAGCTAAAACTTCGAATTTTGTGACCGCTCTTTTTCCTAAAAACAAAATCCAAACGTTGGCGTGGGCGGTTTTCCCAATCACAAATCATTGGAAAAATTTACCTCGCCATAATCTTTCTCCAAATGCCCCCAAAACAATCGCTTGATAATATTTTTTTCGGTTCACGTTCGCGAAATTGGCGCTTTTAATTCACGATCCGCCGCCTTACTTAAAAGCAAAACACAATGATGCCGCTCGTTGCCATATCCAAACGATGAGCTGGCTCGCAAAAGCCGAATTTTTTTCTTTCACTCGACTCATTGCGCTATCGTAATATTGTGGTTGATTACCCGGCACAGAAAGCAAAACCGCTCGGTTTGTTCACCACGCACAAATGATTATCTTGATAAATAATATCTAAATAAGGTTCAAGAGGCGGATTGTATTCAATCAATGCCATTTTTATTCCTTGTTCGTCACACTGACACGCAAGCAATCCAAACGCCAGTTTGCTTTTAGAAAGCTCGTCCAGTGATTGTGTTCGTTGTTGTTCCAAAATATCAATTTCGCTTTGGCGAATATTTTTTTATTCACTGCTCTCAAAGCCTGCAAACGGTTAATTTCTGAGCTTAATTGTTGATCTGCTTTGATTTTTTTAGCTTCAGAAATAATCGGTTCTGCCAAAGATTTTACGAGTTGATCACCTCGCGTGATCAAGAATTCAATATTACTCCGTGCCATTTTCACCATTTGATTAGCAATATTTTTTTACCAAGCGGTTTCAATTTGCTATGCAAGGTTTCAAAGGCAACCTGCTCACCAATGTTATTTCCTTTGTTATCAAGCAGCAGACGAATAGGCGTTGGCGGCAAGAAACGATTGAGCTGTAATCCTTTTGGCGATTGACTTTCCACTACATAAATCAATTCAATTAATAAGGTTCCAGCTGGCAGTTGTTTATTTATAAGCAATGCCATTGCGGCTTTGCCAATATCACCCGAAGCAACAAGATCAATACCTTGACGAATCATAGGATGATCCCAAGTCAGAAACTCCATTTCTTCGCGAGCAAGGGCAAGTTCTCGATCAAAAGGTAACCGTCACACCTTCTTCTTTTAAACCTGGAAAATCGGGTACAAGCATTGTCCCAGTTGGGCTAATCACAATACTATTTGCTCCAAGATCTTCTTGCTCTACGCCAATAATATCAAATAATTTTAAAAGCAAAATTCACAAGCTCAGGCGAATTATCTTCATCAGCGATTTGATCCGCTAACGCTTGTGCTTGATCACCGCCATGAGAATTTAGCTCTAATAAACGATCCCGACCTTTTTCTAACTCAATCTTGAGTTTTTTTCCCGCGCGGTTTTAGTTTGTTTTAATAATTCGGAAAATTCATTCTCTGAAAGTGCGGTAGAATTTAATCGCACTTTTTCCAACTCATCGAAAAACTGCGTAAATAATGCCATTCCCATTGGGCAGGTCTGTTCAAAAGCATTCAGCCCCTCATTATACCAACGCGCTAAACGACTTTGAGGCGAATCTTTCGCACAAGGCACATAAATTTGCACATCACGTTTTTTTGTCCAATACGATCTAATCGGCCAATACATTGTTCCAATAAATCAGGGATTTGTCGGTAAATCAAATAACACTAAATTTGCCGCAAATTGGAAATTACGCCCTTCCGAGCCAATACTCGAGCTCAGTAAAACCTGTGCGCCGTTTTTCTAAATCCGCAAAATAAGCGGCGGCTCTATCACGTTCAATAATCGACATTTTTTTCGTGGAACACTGCGGCACGAATCGCCTCACGTTCACGTAAAATTTGTTCTAACTGAATCGCCGTTGCCGCTGTCTGACAAATCACAAAAAAATTTTTTTCATCGCGATGTAGTTTGAGGAAATCAATCAGCCAATCAATTTTATCATTCTCTTCCGAGAGTGTAATTTGGTGGTAAACACGGTGCGGAAAAACCTTTCACGCCTTGACGTGTATTGCGGAATAACATTCGCCCCCGTGCCGTGACGATCAATTAAGGCTTGAATCAATTCCTGACGGGCACGCTGTTGTTCTTCATCATTATTTGATGCAATCGCTTTAAAAAGTGGCTCGACATCTTGTTCAAGCAACAAATCAGAAATATGATTTTTTTCTACCGCACTTAATGCCTTATTTGCCAACAAAGATTCAACAGCATTAACCACAGGTTGATAGCGTTCCTGCTCTTTCAAAAAGGTTTGATAATCAAAGAAACGTTCTGAATCCAGTAAGCGCAAGCGAGCAAAAATGACTTTCTTGCCCAAGTTGTTCTGGGGTTGCCGTGAGTAACAAGACGGATGGAATGATACGAGCAAGCTGCTCAACTAATAAATAAGCCGCACTTGGTGAAGATTCTGACCACACGAGGTGATGTGCCTCATCCACAATTAAACAGTCAAATTGAGCATTGAGCGCCTGCTCTACTCGGCTTGGATGAGTTTCTAACCAATTCAGTGAACAAATAATTAAACTTTCAGTTGTAAACGGATTAACGGCATCAAGATCAAAATCGTTACAACGTTCTTCATCAAAAAAAGTGAAAAATGCAAATTAAAAACGACGAAGCATTTCCACCAGCCATTGATGTTGCAACGTTTCTGGCACGATAATAAGAACACGTTGCACTTTCTCAGCAAAAAGTTGATTCTGCAAAAATCATTCCTGCTTCAATGGTTTTCCCTAAACCAACCTCATCAGCCAACAACACGCGAGGATTAACTCGATTACCGACTTCAGCTGCAATATGAAGCTGATGAGGAATTAAACCCGCACGCGTTCCGCGTAAACCACGCAATGGCGATTTAAATTGTGCTTGCTGATGACAAAGCGTGCGATAACGCAATGCAAAATGGCTGCTACGATCAATTTGCGCTGAAAACAGACGATCTTTTGCTTGGCTAAAAAGAAATAATCGATGAAATATCACGTTCTTGTACACGACATCTTCACCTTGTGGATTTTAACTAAATAAAATAGCAAACCGTTCATATTTTTGAACGTCTAAAATCTCACCTTGCCAACCAGCTTGATGAGATAACGTTTCACCTTTACTAAATACAATTCGGCTTAAAGGCGCTTGTGCAGCAGCATATATACGCGTTTCATCTGCGGCTGGGAAATAAATCGTGATGGTTCGTTGATCTCAATGCGGTAATGATACCTAATCCTAAAGCGTTTTCACTTTCACTCAACCAGCGCTGACCAATAGCAAAGGGCATAATAATTCTCTTTCTGATTTGTATTGATAAAATTTGGGGGCGTATTGTAGCTTGCCTAAATAGCAAAAAAGAAATTAATAAAAAAAGAATAAAAAAATGGATTGAAGAAATAAATGGCACGCCCTAAAGGATTCGAACCTTTGACCCACGCCTTAGAAGGGCGTTGCTCTATCCAGCTGAGCTAAGGGCGCATTCAAAGGATTTCTTTTGTACAGAATTTCAAGACAATATAAAAGAAGTGGTCGGCGAGATAGGATTTGAACCTACGACCCACTGGTCCCAAACCAGTTGCGCTACCAAGCTGCGCTACTCGCCGATAAGCTGAACTAATTATAGATTTGTTTTTGATACCAGCTCAATGACTTTTTATTTTTTTAAGCTAATTGCTCAAAATTATTTCAATTTAGGAAATGTCACTATTTCCCGTTGTAAAAAAATTCATTGTCCGTTAGAATAGCAAACGTTTTCTCTTTTTCATATAAAAAGGACAACTAAATGACTGCACAAATCATCTCTGGTACTGCACTTTCAAAAATTAAAGCCGATGTAGCAGATAAAAATCACCCATTACGTTAAGCAAGGGAAACGCGCACCTGGGCTTGCTGTCATTCTCGTGGGTGCAGATCCTGCTTCGCAAATCTATGTCGGTAATAAACGTAAAAGCTGTGAAGAAATTGGCATTCTCTCTAAATCTTATGATCTGCCAGATACAACCACTCAAGAGGAATTGCTAGCGGTTATTGACCAGCTTAATGCAGATGAAAGTATTGACGGTATTTTTGGTGCAATTACCGTTACCCAAAACAAATTAACACAGAAGCAATAATTGAAAGAATCGACCCGAAAAAAAGATGTAGATGGTTTCCATCCTTACAATGTTGGGCTTTTATGCCAACGCATTCCAACTTTACGTGCCTGCACCCTTATGGAGTAATGAAACTATTAGAAACAACAGGGATTGACCTACATGGCAAACATGCGGTAATTGTAGGCGCATCCAATATTGTCGGTCGCCCAATGTCTTTAGAATTACTATTAGCAGGTGCAACCGTCACTGTGACTCATCGATTCACCAAAGATTTGGAAAGTCATGTTCGCCAAGCTGATATACTCGTCGTTGCGGTGGGTAAGCCGAATTTAATTCCTGGCGATTGGATCAAAGAAAGTGCGGTTGTCATTGATGTCGGAATTAATCGTGTAGATGGAAAAATTAGTAGGCGATGTAGAGTTTGACAGAGCAGCCGAAAAAGCGGCTTATATTACCCCCGTTCCAGGTGGAGTTGGTCCATGACCGTTGCAATGTTAATGAGCAATACACTTTTATGCCTATAAACAAACATTGACGCAATAAAATTCAAAAGCAAGGTTAACTTTAACCTTGCTCACCAATGTGAATGAAATCATTTCTTATCAGTCAGGGACAATATTGTTCTATTGCAATCTAAAAACAAGCGTATGAATATTCAATAATCGATTAATTAATTCGCCTAGGAACTTTTCCAACATTCTAATTGCTGAAGCAATCGTATTTGAATTCTATTTGTTCAAAAATTTGTGCTTTAATTTACCGCTCTTTATAAAAAAATAAAACAATGCAGAGATCGCAATTTTATAGCAAAAATGATAAAAAAATTTAAAAAAATAAGTAAGGATGTAAAAAAATGTTTAATTATGCAATGTTCGATCGATATGAAGGATTAATTTTTGATATGGATGGAACCCTCATTGATACTATGCCTGTTCACGCAAAAAGCATGGGGGAATGGTGGGAAAACAATTTGGCTACAGAATTTGACAGTCAAATCATGTATAACCTAGGTGGGGCAACCGTAAGAACCATTGCAGAGGAAATGATGAAATCGGCTAATATGCCACTTAAACGTCTTGATGAAGTTATTACAGCAAAACGTGCTTTATCTTATCAGCTCATTCCATCACAATCCACCTTGCTTCCTACATTTGATATTGTAAAACATTTCTATCAGAAAAAACCGATTGCACTAGGCTCGGGCTCTCATCGAAAAATTATTGATATGTTGATAGATAAACTTGATATTGCCTCTTATTTTTAATGCCATTGTCAGTGCAGACGATGTAAAAAGCGCATAAACCTCATCCAGAAACTTTTTTTACGTTGTGCAGAGCTGATCAAGATTAATCCTACAAACTGTATTGTTTTTGAAGATGCAGACTTGGGCGTAAAAGCAGGTTTAAGTGCCGGAATGGATGTTTTTGATATTCGTACTCAACAAATTATAACCACAAAATGATGGAATGGTTATTAGGATTACTCACCGATTTTTGGCAAACTCATGCCTTATGGTTAATGTTTGCAAGTGCATTTCTAAGTGCGACGGTATTACCAGGTAATTCAGAGATAATATTTATTGTATTAGCTATCCCCAAATTAGCGTTAGGAACTTGGCTAAGTACGGATATTTTTTTACTTCTTTTTTTATGGCAACACTAGGTAATGGGCTAGGTAGCTTAACTACTTATGGAATAGGGCGCTGGCTTCCTCAATTTAGGCCAAAAAATCACCGCACTTTATGGGTTATGAAGCAACTTCAACGTTATGGTTCACTCACCTTACTATTAAGTTGGCTACCCTATAGTAGGCGATTTATTTTGCGCCCTAGCGGGCTGGCTTAGATTGAACTTTATCGCGAGCTGTTTTTTTATTTTTTTCTTGGAAAAACTGGTACGTTATGTCGCGTTATTGTTTCTCAGTGTACCTTTCTTATTATAAAATGGACAAAAGAAAAGCCCCGCAAGAATACGGGGCAAATAACCTAAGGAACCAATTTTATTAAAACAACTGCAAGTTGCTTGTTCTATCAGACAAGCCCATCTGGAAAAAAAGTTCACATAAATTAAAAAAATTCCAAAAATAAAATCTAACAAAAAAATACAAAGAAAAAGCCCCGCAAGAATACGGGGCAAATAACCTAAGGAACCAATTTTATTAAAACAACTGCAAGTTGCTCGTCTTATAGGACAAAGACCTTGCTATAAAGTTCATAAAAAAATTGTAAAAAATGAACATTCATTCAAATAATTCTTAATCAACTGATTTATAAGGAAAAATTTATGCCATTACTTGATAGTTTTTAAAAGTAGACCACACTAAAATGAATGCCCCTGCTGTGCGTGTGGCTAAAACAATGCGTACGCCTAAAGGTGATGATATTACTATTTTTTTGACTTACGTTTCTGCATTCCCAATAAAGAAATCCTCCCTCCAAAAAGGAATCCACACTTTAGAACACTTATTTGCAGGTTTTTATGCGTGATCACTTAAATAACAAAGATGTTGAAATTATTGATATTTCACCTATGGGATGTCGAACCGGTTTTTTTATATGTCTCTCATCGGCACACCAGACGAACAACAAGTCGCTAACGCTTGGTTAGCATCAATGCACGATATTTTAAATGTACAAGATCAAACCAAAAATTCCAGAATTAAACATTTATCAATGTGGCACATATACAGAGCACTCTTTAGAAGAAGCACATGAAATCGCAAAAATGTGATTGCTCGTCGTGTTGGTATTAATAAAAACGAAGATTTAACATTAGATAATGCATTATTAAAAATAGGAGAAATAATGACAACGCTTTGGGACCGCATTAACACCTAATGCAACAAAAAGTGATGCTATTGGGATCAGGGGAACTTGGTAAAGAGTAGTAATTGAACTACAACGATTAGGCGTAGAAGTAATTGCAGTGGATCGCTATGAAAAATGCCCCAGCACAACAAGTTGCACACCGTGCCTATACACTCTCAATGTTAGATGGTGAGGCATTAAAAACACTTGTAAAACAAGAAAAACCTGACTACATCGTGCCAGAAGTAGAAGCAATTGCAACAGCAACACTGGTGGAATTAGAGCAAGAGGGTTTTTAACGTGGTACCTACCGCCAAAGCCACACAACTTACTATGAATCGTGAAGGGATTCGCCGACTAGCCTCGGAAGAACTTAAGTTACCCACCTCGCCTTACCAATTTGTAGATAATTTTTACTGATTTCCAAAAATGCGGTAGAAAAAAATTGGTATTCCCTGTGTCGTGAAAACCAATCATGTCATCCTCTGGTCATGGGCAAAAGTATTTTAAGATCTAAAGACGATATTCAAAAAAAGCATGGGATTATGCACAAGAAAGGTGGTCGTGCTGGTGCAGGAAGAATAATTGTAGAAGGGTTTGTAAAAATTCGATTATGAAATTACGCTTTTAACCGTTCGTCATATCAATGGTACAAGCTTCTTAGCACCAATTGGCCATCGCCAAGAAGAAGGTGATTATCGGGAATCATGGCAACCACAAGTGATGTCAGATATTGCATTGGAAAAAGCGCAATCGATTGCGGATAAAATTACAAGTGCACTAGGTGGACGAGGCATCTTTTGGTGTAGAAATGTTTGTGTGTGGAGATAATGTCATTTTCAACGAAGTTTCACCACGCCCACATGATACAGGCATGGTCACGCTTATTTCTCAAGAGCTTTCAGAATTTGCCTTACACGCAAGAGCCATTTTAGGTTTACCTATTCCAGAGATTACCTTAATTAGTCCATCCGCATCTAAAGCTATTGTTGTAGAGGGAAATCAAAGAATGTAAAAATTTGGTGCGATTGATAAAGTGCTTGCTGAACCCCATACGAATATTCGTTTATTTGGTAAAAAGTGAGGTTAATGGCCACCGACGTTTAGGGCGTGTTATTAGCACGAGACGTTTCCGTAGAAAAAAGCGCTAGAAAAAGTAAATCAAGCTTATCAAAAAAATTAGCAATTACACTCTAATATTTCTCACACTCACTGACGCAAGCCTTTCTGCTTGCGTCGATCTTTCTATATTAAGCCAAAATGTTACTGGGCCATCGTTTATTAAACTCACTTGCATATCCGCTGCAAATTGCCCAGTTGAAACAGGTAATTTTTTTCGCCGCACTTTTTGGATAAAGTATTCATATAATTCATTAGCCAATGCTGGGGGCGCACCTTTTTGAAAAAAACTTGGACGCAAACCTTTTTGTGTCTCCGCCGCTAATGTAAATTGAGAAACAATAAGTAATTCCCCTTTTACTTGTTGAACATTTAAGTTCATTTTGTCATTTTCATCACTGAAAATTCGATAATTAAAGCACTTTTTCAGCAAGTTTATCCGCTTTCTCTTGGTTATCTTCTTTTTCTACACCAAGCAAAACCAGTAAACCTTTGCCAATTTGTCCAATTGTTTTTACCGTTTACATCCACTTTCGCTTGGGTGACACGCTGGATTAAGGCAATCATTTTAATCCCTCGATAAAGCTCGCTAACCATGCTTCAGCATAGCCTTCTTGATCATCTACGTTTAACACGTCAATTTTTAAAGTCTCACAAATTTTTTTACCGCATTTTTCTTGGAGAGTTTGCTCCACTTTATCCGCGGCATAGCAAAAACGTATCATAATCAGAATTACCTAATCCAACGACCGCAAAACGAACATCTGAAAAAAATCGCTTTGATTTTTTTAGCTAATTCATCAAATAGAGGTTTTAAATTATCTGGCAACTCTCCTGCACCATGAGTTGAAGTCACAACAAGCCAAATTTTTCATTTTCGATGTCGGATAAACTTGGCCCATGAAAAAGAGCGGTGGAAAAACCTTGAGTTTCTAAAACATCGTTTAAATGTTCGGCAACATATTCTGCGCCACCTAAAAGTGCTGCCAGATAGAATGCAAATGTGCATTTGATTATCCTGTATTTATTTTTTTCTTCCCTAACACAGGGAAAAAGTAAAAAGAATATTTTTTTGAAATAATTAAAATAAAAAGGCTTAGATTTTCTAAGCCTTTTATTACGATTAAACGTTATCAAATTTGCCAAGCAATGAACGAATATGTTCTTGCCAGTTGCGGTGTTCATTTTTCAGTTGTTCGTTTTTCAGTTTGTAAACTTTCGATATTTCTGTGAGATTCTGCGTTTTTCTCTTTTTAATTCTTCAACTTCTAATTGAAGCAACTGGATAGTTTCTACCGCTTGTTTAATTTTTTTCTTCAAGCTGGTCTAAAAATTTCTAAAGACATAATAATTTCCTTTTAAATATGGGTAAGTTTAAGAATATTTTACCCAGTAAATTTGCTTTTTTTAAAGCGTTGTAGAAAAAATTATTATGCAAACGATTACGCAGTGATAAAATAACGGCATTTTGCCATGATCTCAGAAAAAGTAAGCAAAAGGAGAATAATAATGAATCGTGCATTGGCTATTGAATTTTTCACGTGTGACTGAGGCAGCTGCCTTAGCGGCTCATATGTGGCTTGGTCGAGGGGATAAAAATGCAGCTGACGATGCAGCAGTGAAAGCCATGCGTTATATGCTGAACTTAATTCATATGGATGCTGAAATCGTGATTGGTGAAGGGAAATTGATGAAGCTCCAATGCTTTATATTGGTGAAAAAAGTCGGTTCTGGCATGGGAGAATTGGTTTCTATCGCCGTTGATCCTATTGATGGCACGCGTATGACCGCAATGGGTCAGTCTAATGCTATTTCTGTCTTGGCTGCTGGTGGCAGAAATACCTTTTTAAAAAGCACCAGATATGTATATGGAAAAAAATTGGTGGTTGGCCCCGATGTTAAAGGCATGATTGATTTAACTTTACCACTAGAACAAAATCTTCGTCGAGTTGCATCTAAGCTAGGAAAATCCCTTTCTGATCTCACCGTAATGGTATTGGCAAAACCACGCCATGATGCGGTAATTAAACAAATGCATAGCTTGGGCGTGAGAGTGATGGCAATTCCTGATGGCGATGTGGCAGGTTCCGTATTGTGCTGTTTACCTGATGCCGAAGTCGATCTTCTTTACGGAATCGGTGGCGCACCAGAAGGTGTGGCTGCTGCAGCTGCAATTCGTGCATTAGGTGGTGATATGCAAGCTCGTTTACTTCCCTCGTAACGAAGTAAAAGGTGATACCGAAGAAAATAAAAAAATGGCTGCCGATGAAATTCACCGTTGTGAAGCATTAGGCGTAAAAATCAATGAAGTGTTAAAACTTGAAGATCTTGTGCGTGATGACAACCTTGTCTTTACTGCAACAGGTATCACCAATGGCGATTTGCTTAAAGGCATCTCACGGAAGGGCAATTTAGCCAGCACAGAAACAATTTTAATTCGTGGAAAATCTCGCACAATTCGTAAAAATCCAATCTATTCATTACCTAGATCGTAAAAGATTCTGAAATTTATAAGATTTTGAATATTTAGCTGTCTCACCAAAAAGTGCGGTGAACTTTGATCTGTCCCCGTTATTTAAGGATGGTTTTTCACCGCGCGTTTTGTTTATAAAGTCAAGCAAACTGTATCATCAATTATTTGCCATTAGTTTGATCGAGAATTTTTAGTCACCACTTTCAAATACTCAATCGCCAAGCTCTGTTGCGCAACACTGGCATTAAAAAAACTAAGTCTTCGGAAAGTACGCCACAAGGGTTGCGCTTTTGGTACCTCACCATTTTCGTAAGCCTCGAAATCCTCTCGCCAATCCCCTTCGAAGTAATAATGTTCTAAGTGTTTCATTTTGGGCAAAAAAATGCCTGCCATTTTTCTAAAAAACTGTTCTGCCTCGGCAAGAAAACCATTTGCCTCATCTAAAAATACTTTCCATTTCGACAAGTTGAGATAATCGTTCTTTTGATAGCATATTTTTTTCTCACTCAATCAAAGTGCGGTTAAATTTTACCGCACTTTACTCTTCTTGATATCTTACTAACTCTCGAAAGGCATAGCATAAATAATCTATATTGAATGTAAAGATTGTAAAGTTTGGTAAAGATACTTTTTCATTTATTGTTGTTCTCTATAGAATCCCGCGCTATATAGCCTAAACAGGCTGCTTTTTCAACATAAGTCTTTTATTATTCTTCATACAACAAGCAACGGATTGCTCATTTATTTGAGTTTAGGAGAAAGAATCTAATGAACAACATTTTCAAAGTAATTTGGAATCACGCCACCCAAACTTGGACAGCGGTGGGAGAATTAGCATCAGCCAAAGGTAAATCAAAAATCTATAAAAATTAGCGGTAATTTCTACCGCACTTTTTGGGAAGTGTTAGTGGGGTTCAGGCAGCAACACATATTACTAGAGCTGCAGATAAGCTAATCGCTATGTCAGTTGAACTGCCTGATAATACAACGGCTACTCCTGCTACAACTCCTACCACAGGCACAACGGCCACTACAGCTACAACTGCCATCCCAGATACACATCATGCCAAAAGTAAATGGCAAAGATTCTATTGCTATGGGTGTAAAAGCAGAAGCTGGGGGAAATAGCAATATCGAAAAAGCAATAGCTGTAGGATATAAAACAGAAGCACAAACTAATTATTCTATTGCTATTGGCTCAGAGGCAATGGTAGTAAAGGCTCAAACCGATAAAATTAATGCCCGCAGTATTGCTATCGGTACACAAGCCCGAGTTGAGCCAGGTCCAGATAGTAGCATATCATCAGGATTGTATGATTCAATAGCCATAGGTACGCGATCTCTGGCTACGATGGGCACTTCAATTGTAATTGGTCGTGACGCCAGTAGTATGCGCAATGCTTCTGCAGCAAACTTCCAATCAGGTGAAAATACCATTGCAATTGGTACTAATGCCAGTGCAGATTGGGGGCGTAGCATTGCAATCGGCTTGAATTCGAGAACTGCCGTGGGCGATTCAGTGGCTATTGGGAATGAAGCGCTTGCAAGCGGTAGCAAAGGCTCCGTAGCACTTGGTCCGCTAACTCATGCGCTTGGTGATAATTCTGTAGCATTAGGCCCGATTACCAATGCAAATGGCAATCAGTCAACGGCAGTAGGATTAAATGCTCGCTCTTACGGACCACACAGTACGGCAATAGGGTGAAAATGCTTATACATATGGACAATCTTCAGTTGCATTAGGACAAGGTGCCTCAACTGGTTGGTGGAGTGCTAGACGCTCAATTGCAATTGGTCAGAGTGCGCATGCAGCTACAGATGATTCATATGCATTGGGTGCAGAGTCATTTTCTGGCCATTTTCGTTCGCTTGCGATGGGTAAAAAAAGCTATTACTTATGGTGAACAATCTTTTGGCTATGGGGTCATCGACCCAAAAATGGAATCGGAGCGATGGCTATTGCCAATAACTCAGCAGCATTAGGCACCGAATCCAGAGCAATTGGAGAGCAAACAATTGCATTTGGTAACAATGCAGTTTCTGGGGTAACTAAAGAGGGGGCTGATAATATAAAAATCTGCTTACGAGGCTTACCGCACTGCCTATAATACCTATAATACTTTGGAAAAGACTGCTAACGATGCACAAACTACCTACAATATTGAAAAAGCTATTGTTTCACGCTTGGCAACTAATTTGAAGATATTTACCGGAAAATATGGCTCAAGCGGCGCTCTCCGCACACAGAGCACAGAGTTTAAAAATGCCTTAGTAGCAGCCGGTTTATCTTATACAGAACTAGAAACACTTGCCGGAAATTTTACGCAAGAACCTAAAGATTCCAACGTCGATGCGGCTATCGCACAAAAAGAGATTATCAATAAATTCGCCAATATCGATAAAAACAGGCGCGGGCGAAGAAAACGAAAAACTGGCTCATCTCGTAGAATTAGCTAGAAATTTGATATCCAAGGTTAACACCGCAGAAAAAGCTAAAAATGCCTTAGGTGATAGAACTAAGGGTGCGATTAAGAAAAGGGAAGATGGTAAAACGGAATATGACAATGCCAAAAATTAAATTTGAGGCGGCGTATAAAAATAAGTAAATCTAATGCTATCTCTATTGGTAATACTTCTGTCTCTGCAGGTGAAAAATTCTATCGCACTAGGTAATAACATTACCGTTGAGAAAAGATAACGCCGTTGTATTAGGCTCATACAGCGATGGGGCACCAACCGTGAAAAAAGTAAATTCAGCTAATGTAAACGGCGTTGTTTATAGTGGTTTTGCTGGTAATTTAGGTGCAACTAAAACGGATGGTTCTTCGGCAGAAGATGTCGAGGAGGCATTAAACGGACGTTTTTGTTTCTGTTGGACATAAGAATCCAATAAGGGTTGATAAAAAGACCGTAAATGAATGGGCAAATGGTAAGAAAACAGTCACTACAACTATAACCACTACAGACAATATCACTAACACTAAGATTAGCGAAACAACAACTAGCTATATAATTGAAGAAAAATGGTCCTAATAAGAAAGAAACATCAGAATCAACATCAATTATCCCTGGAGAACGCCAAATCAAACACGTTGCGGCAGGTGAGATTGCTTCCACCTCAACCGATGCGATTAACGGTTCGCAACTTTATGCTGTCGCTTCAGGACTACGTGATTCCTCCCCGATGGTTTATACCGATAAAGATGGCAAGAAAGTCGTGAAATATCCTGACGATAACTATTACCCAGAGGGTACGGTAAACATTGATGGTACATACTACCCTGCTGGCACAACAGCAGAAAAACAAAGCAAATGCTAAACCAGTAGAGGCAATACCTGTCACTGATGTTGTCGTATCTATGAAGAATCCAGACAAACCTGACACAGGTAAAGAGAACACAGCCGGCAATAAGGTAACCCTGACCAACGTGGCACCGGGCGCGAAGACTATTATTGCTCCTGATAAAGATAAGGATGGCAATCTGTTAACAAAAAGTGGGGGATAAATACTATAAGGCTGATCAACTTAAAGCAGATGGACAACCGAAAGAAAAATGCAGAAACATCAACTAAGGTTGAGAATACTCCTGTAGAAAAACGCAAAAACAGGTTTTAGCTGATTTAGATAACTCTGTTTCGTCTAATGCATTAACTGTCGCTGATGCGAAAAAAACTTGGGTTGGGTGGTTTCCGTTGGTAAAGATGGAAAAAGATTACGCTGAGAAAGTGACCAATGCAAACGAAGTTCGTTTTAATGGCACTGACGGTATTAAAGTAACGGGTGAAACAAAAGGTGGTGTTCATCATATCAATATTTCCCTTGAGAAAGGTGCGGTTGTTAAGCAAGATGAATACACTATTGAGGGTAAAACCTACGTAAGCATTGATGGTAAACTTTACAACAAAGATGATGTTGATTTCAGCGGTAACAAAACCAAAAAGCAAAAGAGGGGAAACAGCCGTCAAACTATATAGTGAAAGATAGTACAGTTGTGAATAACACCACTCCAGACAATCCTGTTCCCGTTGATGCCAAAGTAGATAAAGCAGATCACTTTGTTGATGGAAACACTGTTTATACAGCAATCCAAAAAAATCAGGTTGGACCGTAGGTAAAAGCAGACGAATCTCTTTACCAAGAAGGCTTTTGAAAAACAGAGAATGTGAATAAGGATGAAAAAAGTCAATCCGAATGATACTGTTCATTTTGCAGACGGAAAAGGCATAACAGTGAAAAACTGCGACCGTTGAAGAAACCAATGAGGATGGCTCTAAACAAACAACGACTGTGGTGAAGTTTGATACTAATTTGCCAATTGATTATTCGGTAACAAATAAAAATGCGACAGGCGATACATTAAAACAAGCTAAAGATGGCAACTGGTATAAAGAGGCTGATGTTAATTCGGATGGCACAGTGAAAGTAACTGATGGTAACAAACCGACACCAGAGACTATTGTAAAAACAGAATCTGGAATTACCCTGAAAAATGATACAACAACTTCATATACACCTGCGGATAAAACTACAGATAAAAATAAAGGCACAGGCGGTGTTCAATTGAACAACGTCGGTTGGGCTGAAACCCCTGATCAAGCAGTCAACAAAGACCAGTTAGAATCAAACTGTGAATAAATCTGGATTTACCGTGAAATTGAATGACGGCAATACTACCGATGGTAATAAAACTGATGGTTCGTTACTCTCAACTCCTGAAAAAAAGTAACGCCTAACGATGTAATCAACTTTAAAAAAACGGTAAAGGTACCACGATTAAAGCGGTTACTAAACGTGAAAACGGTGTAGATACCACAACGGTTTCTGTGGATGTGGACAGCAGTGCATCTCCTATAGTTTATACTGATGGAGCAGGTAAGGAACTCAAAAAGAAGGTGATAAATATTACCGAAATGATGATGTTAAAGATGCTGTGAAAAATTGGGGACAAATTCTACAAAAAAACGAAACCACCGAAGATGACGTAAATAAAGGTAAAGCTGAAGAAATTAAAGCTGTTGAAAAAGTAATTGCATCAATTCCAGGAAATTCTGGTAACCCTGCATCCTTAAAAGTTGGTGATGGTAATGTTTCAAGTGATTCAAAAGAAGCTGTCAATGGCAAGCAATTACATGAAACCAATGTTCTGGTGGATAAGAATACCCAGGCAATTAATACAACCAATACTCAGGTGAATAAAAATACTCAAGCAATTAATGCAATTAATAATGCTATTAAGAACCAATCTGGTGCTTTCGATCGTTTAGAGAGAAAAATCAATAAACAAGGCAAAGAAGCCCGTGCTGGTATTGCTGGCGCAAATGCAGCGGCAGCATTACCACAGGTTTACACAGCAGGGTAAATCAATGGTAGCAGCTTCGGCTGGTACCTTCAAAGGTCAAAAATGCTTTAGCTGTAGGTTACTCTCGTGCAAGCGACAATGGAAAGGTGATCTTAAAACTTCAAGGTAACGCTAACACCAGTGGTGATATTGGTGCCGGAGTTGGCGTGGGTTACCAATGGTAATGGCGTAATCGTTTATGATAGGATTTTCCCATCATGAATAAATCCCTGAAGTGCGGTGAAATTTGACCTGCTCCAAAAAGTTAGACTGTTATTTAAAGGATTGTTTTCGATATTGTATTGGACTCAGTCCTTTTTAATTTTTAGTAGAATCTGTCGGTGATCATAGTAATCCAAATAATCCCTGACAGCATCAACTATCTCCTCTCTACTGTTAAATTCCCGACCATAAAAAAACATTCCGTTTTTAATCTCCCAAAAGAAACTTTCCATCGCGGCATTGTCCAAGCCATTCCCTTTTTCTCGACATACTTTTGAATGATGCCATGTTCAGCCAAGATTCGACGATAAGCCATCATTTGATACTGCCAGCCTTGGTCTGAATGTAAAATGACACCACAAGCTTTTGTTTAACCCTTTGACGGCTTGCATTAACATGTCCTCTACTTGAGCCCAGTTTGGGGAATAGCTGAGGTTATAGGAGACTATCTCATTGTTAAATAAGTCTAAAATTGGGGATAAATAGACTTTCCCTCTATCTTTAGCCTTAAACTCAGTGATATCGGTCACCCATTTTTGTTTCAGGGGCCGTTGCGCTAAAAATCGCGTTCAAGAACGTAAACGGTCTTCTTCAGTTTTAGGTGGCGGTGGCATTTTTCCATATTTGGGCTTCATTGGCGGTCGTCCTGATGGTTTACGAGGAATCAGTCCATTTATGTCACTTTTTCAAAGCGTTTCAACCACGTCCTGACTAAGGCATTGGAGAGAATATTGTAAAAACGCACAGCTTCTCTGATACTAATTTTTCCCATTCAAAATAGGTTGAAGAACCTGTAATTTAAATTTGATTTGTAGTGTTTACCCATAAAAATCTGCCCCTCAATTGTTGGTTTGTTGAGTCCAACTTTTTGGGGTGCAGATCATTTTTCACCGTACTTTTGTCTTTAACAATTAGTGTAATTTTAATCTTGGTTTTTAAATAACGATTAAGTTTATCAACCAGAATAATCAATCCAATTTTAATGCAACCATGTAAAGCGTGTTGATGCATTCTATATAAGGATACATAGGCAAATTGTGCAAATTTACCTTGAACGGTAAGGGATTTTTCCAAATTTATTCGAAATACTGCCTAATGCAGTAAAAGCTCGAGAGAGAAACCAAAGGTGCCTTTTATCGTTATATTTAAATGCTTTTAATGATTTTTGCTCAAAAAGTGCAAAGATATTTTTGGCACAAGCTTTTTGCCATTTGGTGTGCGGCTTGAGCTCTTGGCGGGACTAATTTACCGTTTGGTTGCATTAATGCTGCACAGTCGCCAATGGCGAAAAATACTGTCATCCACCGTGGTTTTGGAGAGTATCTTTTACAACTAATTGATTGATGCGATTAAGCTCTAATCCATCGAATTGCTGTGTCACCGTTGAGGTGCGAACACCCGCCGCCCAAACAATCAGATCAGCTTTGATTTCTTCGCCATCTTTGGTGATAAGCGTGTTTAGCTGGGCTTCCGTGATCATCGTATTTAATTTCACATTTGCCCCCATTTCTTGCAATTCATCTAATACTGCTGCAGATAAATCTTCGGGTAATGCTGGCAGTAAGCGAGGTCCTGCTTCAACGAGTGTGACTTGTAAACATGAGTTATCAATCTTGCCATAGCCGTAAGAAGATAAATCTTCCGTAGCATGATAAAAGCTCAGCTGTTAATTCCACGCCGGTTGCGCCACCACCAACAATGGCGATATTTACTTTATTTTCATCCACTAATTTTTTTGTTTAAATTCTTCTTCACCAATATCATCTAAAGCACGGTTTTCAGAGAATTTAAGGAATAATTCCAACATCTTTTGCTGAAAGCGCAACGCTTGATCTGAGCTGTCTAGGAAAAATACGAGTTATCTGCTATACCTTTTGTGTTGAAATCATTTGATTTGCTACCGATCGCAATCACTAAGTAATCATAAGGAATTCGGCGAGCAATGACGAGCATATCGCCTTCTTGCCCATAAACAGGGGCGAGTTCAACATATTTTTGTTCACGATTAATACGAGTGATTGAACCCTGTTCAAAAACTGAAATGGTGATTTTTACCATGTGCGCGATAGCTAAGAGAATCCATGCCATCATCCATCACACCCGTAGCTATTTCATGTAATAATGGTTTCCACAAATGGGTCGTATTGCGATCCACAAGCGTCACTTTAGCCTGTTCTTTTCGACCTAATTTGTCGCCTAAAAATGTCGCTAATTCAATGCCGCCAGCCCCCCCGCCAACGATCACGACGTTTTTCATAATGTACTCCTAAAAGCAAAATTGTTAAAAATGTTAAACTACTGTAATGATAGCATAACAAATAAACAAGAAGAAAAAAATTTAATGGAAATGACCGCATTTCATTGATGGCAGCGATCGTAAAGCGGTTGTAATTGTTGGATGGTTTGGATGATAAATAAAATGGGATCGATTTGGCTTAGTTGATCTTTTTCAATGCTTTTTCCTATGCACCAAAAATCTTCTTCTGAGCGTAAAATGAGCTCGTTTTTAGTCATTTGTTTTACTTGGCGAAAATCATCATATTCACTTTCATCCTCTCGCCAAATATCAAAATCAGCAAATTGTTTGAAATCAAAATTGATCAAGCCACTGATTATATTGTTGCACATTAATTTGTGAGCGATCAGCACGATAGCAATGCCAATCTAAGCATACTCTTAATCGACGACGATTTAATAGCACAGAAAAAGATTGCTGCAGAATTTTGGTTAAACTCATATTTAAAAATAAGCGAAGAAATGTGCTCGTACTTGCCAGCCATTTGTCCAGCTTTCAATATGCGGTTTCACAAAAGGCGTGCTAAGCTGCTTTGCGACTTCTTGAATAATCGCTTTCCAGTTATCCCAATGTAGTTTGTAATCGGCTTTAATTGCCGGAATGTCTTCGGACAGAATTTTTTTCATTTGGGCGAATTGATAGAAAGGAATATTGAACAATTCGCAAGATTCAGCCGTAAGAGAGAGCATAGTGTTTCCTTAAAAATCACTGTAATTTTTGACCGCACTTTGTGTGAAGAACTGTTTGTCTTCCCAACGCAATAGGGTCATTCGATTATTCCACACACAACCGGTATCCAAAGGCATAAATACCTGGTGGAGTAGGCTCATCCACTAAACTTGCCCAATGTCCAAAGACAATGGGAATTTGTTTATAAAGTGGATTATCTAAATTAAACCAAGGCGTGAGCTCCGCTGGTGCATCTTTTAAAGGGGATTTACAGGTAAAAATCAAAGCGATGGTCCAAATAGCAAAAACGCATGCAGTGAAAGCATTAATAATGTAACGATGACGCGCTAAGCCCTGTAACTCTGGCGACCAGCGATCAGGCTGTTCAGAATACATATTTTTCAATGAGATAATGAAAAATCGCCGTGCTGTAAAAATTTGTTCCACTTCAGCTGCACAAGATTTCGCAGTTTTCAAATCCCAATCAGGCGAAATACCTGCGTGTGCCATCAGGAAGTTTAATTCTTCATTATGCACAAGTAATGGCTGATGGCGTAACCAATGAATCAGTTCATCAAAATCGGGCGCATTAAAAATGGCATCAACACGATCACGTGGTTTCACTTTTTTTAATACCCAGTGCGGTCGCAATTAAGTGTAAATCGTGATTGCCTAGTACGGTTTGTGCTGCATTACCAAGTGATTTTTACAAAACGAAGACATTCCAGCGATTTATCCCCACGCGCCACAAGATCCCCACAAGATAAAGTTTATCTTGCGTAGGATTGAAAATCTACACGCTCTAATAAAAAGCTGTAATTCATCATAACAGCCTTGCAAGTCACCAACGAAATAGGTTGCCATTTTTGACCGCTCTTTTTACTCTTCTGAATCTAAGATTTCATCTTTATTGACATCAGCAGGAGGATTATCCGCTAACCAGTTTGCTAAGCGTGCATAATCTTCGATAGCCAAATTTTCTGCTCGTGCATTTAAATCAATACCAAGTGCGGTCAGATTTTCAGGTGAAAATAACGTTGAGAGTGCATTGCGTAATGTTTTACGACGTTGATTAAACGCTTGGGAGCAAACACGGTTCAACCAATATAAATCTTTTACAGGGTGCGGTAATTCTTTATGCGGAATTAAACGTACAACGGCTGAATCCACTTTCGGGGCAGGTTTAAATGCAGAAGGTGGCACTTCAAAGTACAGGCATCACTTGGCAGAAATATTGAGCCATAATGGTTAAACGACCATAAGCTTTTGCTATTTGGCCCAGCGTAAGCGTTTTACCACTTCTTTTTGTAACATGAAGTGCATATCTTGAATCACGTCATGATACTTAAATAAGTGGAACATTAATGGGGTAGATATGTTGTAAGGCAAGTTACCAAATACACGTAATTTCTGACCTTTTTTTCCGCTAAATTTTCTTTTTGTATAAAGCTCACCAAAAATCAAATTGCATTGCATCTGTTTCAATAACGGTGAGCTTTTTGATGTAAAAATGGATGATGACGTAAACGTTCTGCAAGGTCTCGGTCAAGTTCTACCACAGTCAGGTGATCGACTAGTTCACCAACTGGCTCTGTTAATGCGCCAAGTCCCGGACCAATTTCCACTAAGAATTGATTGGGTTGTGGGTAAATTGCCGCCACGATACCTTGAATTACAGAGGTATCATGTAAAAAGTTTTGACCAAAGCGTTTACGCGCCGTATGGCCTAAGTGTTTTTGAATTCATAAGTACTATTTAATAAGAAAAAGTGCGGTTATTATAGGGCTTGTTTTGGCTTTGTAAATCATTGTTAACTTATGCCAAATTGAGTTTTTTTCATGAACAATATTATTTTTCTTTCGTAGAAAGTTAAAAACGGCTATAATCCGCCCGTTTTTCTTAACTTTTCCGCCTAAAGTGCGGATAAAAAATCGATTATTTTTAGAGGATACAATGGCGAAAGAAGATTGCATTGAGATGCAAGGCACAATTTTAGAGACTTTACCGAATACTATGTTCCGCGTGGAGTTGGAAAACGGTCACGTGGTGACTGCGCATATTTCTGGAAAAATGCGTAAAAAAACTATATCCGTATTTTGACTGGGGATAAAGTGACTGTAGAAATGACCCCTTATGATTTAAGTAAAGGTCGTATTATTTTCCGCAGTCGTTAATCGCAGAAGACTTGAGATAGGCCGATATTGTTACAATATCGGCCTTCTTTTTGTTCAAAAAGAACTCAAACTGGTTGCGGAACGTAAAAATCGGTATAATCCGCAAACCTTAGCCACATTGAATTTTTCGTTCCTTGCCTTTGCAGATTGGTGGCTGATCTACGTCAAAGGCTGATTAACCCGTAAGGAGCAGTAATGCGTCACTACGAAATCGTGTTTATGGTTCATCCGGACCAAAGCGAGCAAGTACCAGGTATGATCGAACGTTACACCGGTTCTGTAAAAGAAGCTGGTGGTCAAGTTCATCGCCTCAGAAGATTGGGGTCGTCGCCAATTAGCGTACCCAATTAATAAATTACACAAAGCACACTATGTGCTTATGAATGTAGAAGCGCCTCAACAAGTCATCGACGAGCTAGAAACGACTTTCCGTTATAACGATGCTGTATTACGCAGTCTTGTTATCCATACTAAGCACGCCGTAACAGAAGCGTCCCCAATGAAAGCGGCTAAAGAAGAACGTAAACCTTTAGCTGAAGTTGAAAACAACGATTTTGGAGGATGCTGAAGAGTAATTTGAAAATTGATAATCGTTTTTCGGTTATGGGAGTCGTTTCTCAGTTACCAAAGCGATTAAAGAGCCCTAGTGGAATTGAGCATTGCAAGTTTTTGTTAGAACATCGTTCTGATCAGATTGAAAGTGGTTTTACACGTCAAGCTTGGTTAAAGATGCCAGTTCAAATTAGTGGTAATCAATTGATAGAAAAAAACTCAAAAGCATTACGGTCGGTAGTAAAATTTTGGTGGTGGGATTTATTACATCGCATAAAAACCCAAAGTGGGTTATACCAATTAGTTTTACATGCCGAGCAAATCGAATTTATAGATTAGGAGACTAGCCAAATGGCACGTTATTTCCGTCGTCGTAAGTTCTGCCGTTTCACAGCGGAAAATGTTGTTGAAATCGATTACAAAGATATCGCTACATTAAAGAACTATATTTCAGAAAGCGGCAAAAATTGTACCTAGCCGTATTACCGGTACTCGTGCGAAGTACCAACGTCAATTAGCTCGTGCAATCAAACGCGCTCGCTATTTAGCGTTACTTCCATACACTGACAATCATCAGTAATTAAGGAGATACGGTAATGCAAGTAATTCTTTTTAGATAAAATTGTTCACTTAGGTCAAGTGGGCGATCAAGTAAATGTTAAATCAGGTTTTGCACGTAACTTCTTAATCCCTCAAGGTAAAAGCAGTTATGGCAACTAAAGCTAACATTGAACACTTTGAAGCACGTCGTGCAGAATTAGAAGCAGCAGCAGCGGCAAATCTTGCGGCAGCTCAAGCTCGTGCAGCAGAAGTTACTGCATTAGGGTTCTGTGACTATCGCATCTAAAGCAGGTGATGAAGGTCGTTTATTCGGCGCAATCACTACTCGTGATGTGGCAGAAGCAGTAACTGCAGCAGGCGTTAAAATTGCGAAAAGTGAAGTTCGTTTACCAAACGGTCCAATCCGTACTCTTGGTGACCACGATGTTCGTTTCCAACTTCACGGTGAAGTATTTGCAACATTAGATGTAATCGTTGTTGCAGAATAATTTGTCTGATAGGCAAAAATAAAAACCCGGTCTTAGATCGGGTTTTTTATTATAACCATAAGACTGAATATAAAAATCATACGCTATGTGTATGGAGACAAATAGCTTAAGCGATGAAAAGAAAAATCCTCGCTATATAATGAACAGGCTGACAACCAAAATTCAATATATAAGGATTATCATGCTAAAGTAAAAACTAGTGAAGATTCAAGTCTATTACACACAAAATAAAGCGGTAAGTATCACATTGTATTTATCCTGCAGTACCCCTCAGTACAGAAGAAAAGTAATTTATAGAAAGTTAAGAGCAAATATTGAGACAATTATATAGCTATAAAATGTCGAGATAATAGAAAGCTCATGCAATGTTAGACTATATTTATGCACTCTTAAAAATCTCCTCTATGAAATATCAGTGCTAGGTTTTTATGGGACATGGGGCCTAAAGACCGTACTTTTTTTACGTGAAGATTGTTATTTGAATATTGACGAGAAAAACCGAAGCTCGTAGAATCAATCATATTGGTAAATAAAGTGATCAGTTTATGGTAGAAACACTTTTTCAACGCATAAAGCATGAGGAGCTTTGCCCTCAATGTGGAGCGCCTTTGCAAAATTAAACAAGGCAAAAAGGGGTTATTTTTAGGTTGCTCTGCTTATCCTGAATGTGATTATTTGCGTCCTTTGCAACGATCGGAGCATAAAGTATTAAAAATACTTGATGAAATTTGCCCGAAGTGCGGTAATTTATTGCAGTTGAAACAAGGCAGTTTTGGGATGTTTATTGGTTGTAGCCATTATCCTGAATGCGATTTTGTGGTGCGGGAAGAATCTGAGTCTGAGGAAAAATTGCTTGTCCTGAATGTAAAACGGGGCATTTGATTTCTCGTCGAGGTCGCTAAGGAAAAAAATTTTTACGGCTGCAATAATTTCCCTAAATGTAAATTTTCTTTGCCTGCCAAGCCTTATACTGTGCCTTGCCCAACCTGCCATTTTCCACTTTCTTTGTTAAAAAGCGAAGATGGGGAAAAACAAATTTTCCAGTGTGCAAATAAAACTTGCCGTCATATTTTTGAGCAATAAAAGTAAAAGAGTGAAATGAATAGAGAACAAATCGCCGAGGCCCTTCGACAAAAATCAAGTGGTTGCGTATCCCACTGAAGCTGTATTTGGCTTGGGCTGTAATCCCCAAAGCGAAAGTGCGGTAAAAATTACTTGATTTAAAGCAACGTCCAGTGGAAAAAGGGGCTGATTTTAGTAGCACTGAGCTTGGATTTTTTTCCGTCCTTTTGTTGATTTTTGGAAACAGATTAACGATGAACAGCTTTCTCGCCTGCAAGGTAAATATGAACGTCCAACCACTTGGATTGTGCCAGCAAAATCAACAATCCCGCATTTTCTCACAGGCAAATTTGATAGTATCGCAGTACGTTTGTGCGATCATCTTTCTGTGAAAAGTCTTATGTGAACTCACTGGGTTTTGCCTTTAACTTCGACTAGCGCAAATTTGACTGGTGAACCACCTTGCCGCACCGCCGATGAAGTGCGGTTACAATTCGTGCAAATTTTCCAGTATTGGATGAACTTGTGGGGGAGCGCATAATCCATCCGAAATTCGAGACTTGCGCACAAATCAACTTTTTAGACAGGGATAATTTATGGATCTTTATGCTGTATGGGGGAATCCGATTGCGCAAAGTAAACCCCCATTGATTCAAAAATAAGTTAGCCGCGCAAACGCATCAAGCCATCGAATACATTGCAAAAATTAGGTGATCTTGATGTTTTTTTGAACAACAGCTTTTGGGCATTTTTTTGAGGAGGGCGCGAAAGGTTGCAATATTACTTCGCCTTTTAAAGAACGTGCCTATCAACTGGCAGACGAATATAGCCAACGAGCCAAATTGGCGGAATCCTGCAATACTCTCAAAAAACTTGATGATGGAAAACTTTATGCGGATAACACCGATGGGATTGGCCTAGTGACGGATTTGCAACGTTTAAATTGGCTTCATCCAAATCAACGCATATTAATTCTGGGAGCAGGCGGAGCAACAAAAGGCGTATTATTACCACTTTTACAAGCTCAACAAAATATTGTTCTTGCTAACCGCACTTTTTCGAAAGCAAAAAGAATTAGCTGAAAGATTTCAGCCTTATGGCAATATTCAAGCGGCCTCAATAGATTCTATTCCACTACAAACTTATGATTTGGTGATTAATGCGACTTCAGCTGGATTAAGTGGTGGAACTGCTCCAGTTGATGCTGAAATTTTTAAAATTAGGCTCAGATTTTTATGATATGCAATATGCGAAAGGCGCAGACACACCATTTATTGCATTATGCAAAAGTTTGGGTTTAACCAACGTTAGCGATGGCTTTTGGAATGTTAGTCGCGCAAGCAGTACATTCTTTCCATTTATGGCGAGGTGTAATGCCAGATTTTGTCGCGGTTTATGAACAGCTTAAAAAGGAGATGTTATGATTACTCGATGCCCTTGGGTTGGCGAACAACCTATTTATATTTATTATCATGACAAGGAATGGGGAAAGCCTGAATTCGACAGCCAAAAAGCTATTTGAAAAAATTTGTTTGGAAGGGCAGCAAGCGGGGACTTTCGTGGATTACGGTTTTGAAAAACGTGAATCTTACCGTGTAGCCTTTTCATCAATTTGATCCGAAAAAAATCGCAAAAATGACCGCACTTGATATTGATGCTTGCATGCAAAAATACAGGATTAATCCGCCATCGAGCCAAGTTAGAGGCCATTGTCAAAAATGCTAAAGCTTATTTGGAGATGGAAAAAGTGCGGTGAAAATTTCAGTGATTTTATTTGGTCATTTGTAAATCATAAACCTATTGTGAATGATGTGCCTGATTTGCGATCTGTGCCGGCTAAAAACAGAAATATCTAAAGCTCTTTCTAAAGCTTTTAAAAACGCGGTTTCGTCTTTGTTGGCGAAACCACGTGCTATGCGTTTATGCAGTCTATGGGGCTGGTGGACGATCATTTAAATGATTGTCCTTGCAAAAACTCGCTAGTGTTTATGCTGATCGCGCTCCCATAAATCGGCGTATTTTTACAAAGGTTGAATGCGCCGATAACACCGCTAATAAAAATCCTTGTTTGCCATCTAAAAAAACCCGCTTTTAACAAATACATCTTCACAAAACAACCTAGCGCGTGGGTGATTCCTTGCCAAAGTGTTGCTTTTTCCTTTAGCTTGGCGTTGATCTGCCCACGCTTTTGCATAACCCGCTGATTTCACTAGATAATGATGGATGCTTTTATAAGTGAAATGTTCTAAATCACCGGTTAATTTTTCTACTTTTGTCCCAGCTGGAAATTCCACTTTTTCATGCACAAGTGAATCGTTATATTGCGCATAGTTTGTGCGATAGAGGCGAACCACATAATCGGGATACCAGCCTGAATGGCGAATTTCACGCCCAAATACTTCACTAACTCGTGGAATTTCATAAACAGTATTTTCTCGATCATTTTTAACTGCACTTAAGATAGCCTGTTTGTAGCTTGGGTGTAATCGTTCGTCTGCATCTAACCAGAGTACATAATCACTGGTTACATATTGTTGGGCTAATTGGCGTTGTTTACCAAAAGCCCGGCCAGTTGCTATTTTCATAGAATTTAGCCCCATAACTGAGCGCAATTTCTTTAGTGTTATCTGTGCTGCCAGAATCTAGAATGATAATTTCATCCACCCAATCTTTTACGGTGTCTAAGCAATTGGCGAGGTCTTGTGCTTCATTTTTTACAATCATCGCAACGCTAATTGTAGGCATATTTTCAATCCTTTTTGCTATACTAGCCGAAATTTTTTTCAAGTATAACCGAATTTCATTTATGTGGCGTTTTTATACGAGCTTGATGTATCTGATTCAACCGTTGGTGATGCTCTTTATGTGGCTACGCGGATTTAAGGCACCGAATTACCGAAAAAGGCTTGGTGAGCGTTATGGTTTTTTTATGCTTTCACTGACACCGCCTAAAGGCTGGTGGTATCGTTATTCATGCGGCATCAGTGGGCGAGGTTATTGCTGCTACGCCACTTGTGCAAAAACTCCAACAAAATTACCCGCACTTACCTATTACTTTCACTACGGTTACCCCTACGGGTTCTGATCGTGTCAAAGCGGCTTTTGGCGATAGCGTTTTCCATTGCTATTTGCCTTACGACATACCTTGTGCCATTAATCGTTTTATTGACTTTGTTCAGCCAAAAACTTTGTATTGTGATTGAAACCGAACTTTGGCCAAATTTAATCCAACAATTTTATCGCCGTGACGTTCCTTTTGTGGTGGCAAATGCACGCTTGTCTGCTCGATCAGCGCGCCGTTATGGAAAAAAATTAAACCGCGTTTGCAAAATATGTTTTCACAAATTGATTTAATTGCACCTCAAGACAAAATTAGTAGTAATCGTTATTTGGATTTAGGTTATCACAAAGATAAATTGCAGGTGACAGGGCAATATTAAATATGATCTCTCGATCACTGATGAGTTACGTAAAAAGATTGATGCTTTACGAGCACTTTGGGTAAAAAAATCGTCCGATCTGGATTGCAGCGAGTACCCATGAAGGCGAAGAGCAAATTATCTTACAAGCACATCGTCAGTTATTGGAAAAAATACCCAAACTTTACTGTTATTACTCGTTCCTCGCCATCCAGAGCGTTTTAATGTCGTAGCTGATTTACTCAAAAAGGAAAAAAATTCCAATTTATTCGCCGTTCGACAAAATGAGTTACCAAATGAGAATACCCAAGTGATTTTGGGCGATAGCATGGGCGAATTAATGTTGATGTATGGCGTTTCTGATATTGCTTTTGTGGGTGGAAGCCTTTGAGAAACATGGTGGACATAATCCACTGGAACCTCTTGCGTTTAAAATGCCAGTGATTACCGGCAAGAAATACTTTCAATTTCCCTGAGATATTTCGAATGCTGGTGGAAGTACAAGGTGTTCTGAAGTTAATTCAACCGCAGATGCCTTAGAACGTGCGGTAGAAGCCTTATTAAATTCAAAAGAGGCGAGTGAACGTTTAGGCAATGCTAGCTATGAAGTGCTGATGGAAAACCGTGGCGCATTACAGCGTTTGTTAGATTTATTAAAACCTTATTTGGAGCGCCATGTATGACGAGCGTGATTTATCCCGGTACTTTTGATCCAATTACGAACGGTCATTTAGACATTATTGAAAGAAGTGCGGTGATTTTTTTCCTTGTGTTTTTAGTGGCGGTGGCGAATAGCCAAAGCAAAAAGCCGCTATTTTTCGTTGGATGAACGCGTGGAGCTTGTTCGTCAATCTGTTGCGCATTTATCCAATGTTGAGGTGTTTGGCTTTTCTGATTTGTTGGCCAATGTGATTAAACAGCACAATATTTCTGCCATTATTCGCGGCGTACGCACGACAACAGATTTTGAATATGAACTTCAATTGGCTGCCCTTAATCGTTTACTCACAAAAAGGCGTAGATAGTCTGTTTTTTTCCCACCAGCAGAAAAAAATGGGCGTTTGTTTCTTCCACCATTGTGCGTGAAATTTATTTGCATGGCGGTGATATCGCTGAGCTAGTTCCTGTGCCTGTGTTCAATGCGTTAAAAAGCACGATGATAAAAATTTTTATCTTTTTAACCGTACTTATCGTTTTATCTGGTTGTGGTTCCGTGGTTAAACTTATCGATCCAACAGAAAAAAATATACCGCCTATGCAGGGGCTGCTTATGATCTTGAAATGGCTCAACAATGGGGATTGCCAATCTTAGATTTGCCCTCTCATTTTTATTAGACACCGTATTACTGCCCCTATGCGTGGGCCCAATAATTCTTATGAAACTCAATCCTCAACAACAACAAGCCGTTGAATATGTGACAGGCCCTTGTCTTGTGCTTGCTGGCGCTGGCTCAGGCAAAACTCGCGTAATCATTAATAAAATCGCCCAATTTAATTGAAAAAGTGCGGTTATTCTCCGAAACAAATTGCCGCTGTTACTTTCACCAACAAAGCCGCACGCGAGATGAAAGAGCGTGTGGCACATTCCATTGGCAAAGAGCAATCTAAAAGGCTTGCTCGTTTCCACTTTTTCATACGCTCGGTTTTGACATTATTAAGCGTGAATATAAAGCGTTGGGCTTTAAAATCAAATATGACCTTGTTTGACGAACACGATCAATTTGCGTTGTTAAAAAGAGCTAACCGCTGATGTGTTAAAAAGAAGATAAGGATTTATTGCGCGAGTTAATTTCAGTGATCTCTAACTGGAAGAACGATTTGATTTCGCCAAAACAGGCATTTGCGTTGGCGCGTGATGCAAAATATCAAACTTTTGCAAAAATGTTATGAGCGTTACGCCACACAAATTCGAGCCTACAATGCTCTTTGATTTTGATGATTTGATTATGCTGCCGACGTTGTTGTTCAAGCAAAATGAAGAAGTGCGGTCAAAATGGCAGGCAAAAATTCGTTATTTGTTGGTGGATGAATATCAAGACACCAACACCAGCCAGTATGAGCTGATTAAACTTTTTAGTGGGTGATCGTGCTTGTTTCACTGTGGTAGGCGATGATGACCAATCTATTTATTCGTGGCGTGGCGCACGACCAGAAAAATATGGTGCGTTTACGCGATGATTTCCCTCGTTTGAACGTGATTAAGCTAGAGCAAAATTACCGTTCAACCCAACGTATTTTACATTGCGCCAATATTTTGATTGATAACACTGACCACGTGTTTGATAAGAAACTCTTTTCAACCATTGGTGAAGGAGAAAAATTGCTTATTATCGAAGCAAAAAAATGAAGAATACGAAGCAGAGCGGATTGTCGCCGAGTTGATCGCCCATCGTTTTTAGCCGTAAAACTAAATATAAAGATTACGCGATTTTTGTATCGAGGGCAATCATCAATCCAGATTACTTGAAAAAAAGTACTGATGCAAAAACCGCATTCCTTACAAAATTTCGGGCGGTACTTCTTTTTCTCCCGTGCAGAAATCAAAGATATGATGGCGTATTTACGTTTGGTGGTGAATCAAGATGATGATGCGCATTCCTGCGTATTGTGAATACACCGAAACGTGAAATTGGCACCGCGACGTTACAGAAACTTGGTGAATTGGCTCAAGAAAAACATATTAGTTTGTTTGACGCTATTTTTTTGAGTTTGAGCTTATTCAACGCATCACACCAAAAAGCCTATGATTCATTGCAAAAATTTGGCCGTTGGATTGTAGAACTTAATGATGAAATTCAACGTTCTGAACCAGAACGTGCGGTACGTTCTATGTTATCCGCGATTCATTATGAAGAATATTTGTACGAATACGCGACAAGCCCTAAAGCGGCAGAAATGCAAAGTAAGAATGTCGCCACGTTATTTGACTGGGTTGCGGATATGTTAAAAGGCGATGAAACTAATGAGCCGATGAGCCTTAATCAAGTGGTAACCCGCCTGACATTACGGGATATGTTAGAGCGAGGCGAAGATGATGATGAGAGCGATCAAGTTCAACTGATGACATTGCACGCCTCTAAAGGGATTAGAATTTCCTTTATGTTTATTTGATCGGTATGGAGGAAGGGCATTTTGCCCCACCAAACCAGCATTGATGAAGACAACGTGGAAGAAGAACGCCGCTTGGCTTATGTGGGTATAACAAGAGCACAAAAAGAACTCACCTTTTCTTTATGTCGTGAGCGCCGTCAATATGGTGAATTAGTTCGCCCAGAACCGAGCCGATTTTTAGCTGAATTACCCAATGATGATGTGTTATGGGAACGCGATAAACCAAAAACTCACCACCGAGCAAAAACAAGAAAAAAACACAAAATCAACTTGATAGATTGAGGGCGATTTTTGAAAGGAGGCTAGAAAATCTAGCTCGGAATGAAAAGACAAGAGTAGGGGCATAATCTGCATCTTAAATTAGGTGTCCAGGTTTTCGGATGCAGATCACTTTCAGATAAAAAGGCCGTCTGAAATTTCAGACGGCTTTTTACTTTAACGCATCCACAATCAGCTTAAACACATTGGAATGTCCGCGGCGGCTGGGGTAATAGAGGTAAAGGGGTTCGTAAGTCATAGCATACTCAGGCAACAGCTCGACCAGGTGCCCCTGAATTGAGTGCATCCGCCACGCTCATGTGTGCTATCCATGCAATGCCAAGGCCGTCTGAAACAGCTTGCTGACGCAGATGATTGTTGATGGAAAAATTGCGATTTTTGGTGTGAACGTAATCAGTTCTTTTTGTATTTGAATTCCCACTGCATTTTCCGCGCCGTGTTCGGCGGAGAGTTTTATCGCCGATAAGGCGGTGTTGTTGCAGATCATCAATATTTTTCGGTGAACCATGTTGCGCCAAATAATCGGGCGAGGCAACCAATGCCATTTTTGAGCGGTGCGGAAATTGGCACCGCAATCATCTCTTTCGCTACCTTGTTACCCTAACCGAACGCCCATATCAAATCCTTCTTTCACAATATCTGCCCAACGATCGTCCACCACGATTTCCAAGCGGATTTTCGGGTATTGGTTCAAAATCGGCTTTTAATTTTGGATACAACACGGCTTCCGCTGCCATCGCCGGGGCGTTGATGCGAATCAATCCCTGATGGCATATTCAAAAATCATTTAATGCATCGACTTCTTGGTTTATGGCTTGATAAAGTGGGAAAAGTTGGTCGAAAAAGCTGCTGCCCAGCTTCGGTCAGTGACACATTGCGTGTAGTGCGGTTGAACAGACGCAGGCTCAGCCGCGTTTCTAAATTTTTCTCATGCTATGGCTCAACGCCGAAGAAGAAATCCCTCAAAAAGTTGTCCCTGCTTTCACAAAACTCTGCGTTTGCGCCAACGTCAAAAAAATAATTCAGTTCGTTAAAGTTCTGCATTTTCTCTTTAAACTCTCTTTTATTGGTGAATTTAATTCATTACATAATAAAGCTAAACCATATTTATCTCAATAAAAAAACAAATCATAAAATGACTACACTTTCATGAGAGTAAACAGAAGACAATATCCGTAAACATCACATCTTTTTATAAATTATTTATTCTAGGAGTAAAAATGAACATTTTATTATTAAACGGTGGTAAAAGATTTTGGCCATTCACATGGTGAGTTAAACCACACGCTTCACAAAAAAGCAAAAGAAGTTTTGACCGCACTTGGACACAATGTAAAAAGAAACTGTGATTGATGCTGGCTATGATGTTGAGGCAGAAATCGAAAAATTCTTGTGGATGGATGCTGTGATTTGGCAAATGCCCAGTTGGTGGATGCATGAACCTTGACAGTGAAAAATACATAGATGAAGTATTTATCGCCGGACATGGAAAAACTTTATCAACATGACGGCCGCCATCGTGTCAGCCCTGACCGAAGGATTTGGCACAGGTGGTTTGCTGCATGGCAAAAACACATGCTTGGTTACTTGGAATGCTCCGATTGAAGCATTCACCCGTGAAGGCGACTTTTTGAAGGAAAAAGCGTGGATGACTTGTACATGCACTTTCATAAACTCAACGAATTCTCGGTATGAGCCGTTTACCGACATTTATGTGTAACGATGTAATTAAAAATCCGCAAGTGGAAAAATACATAGCAGACTACCAAGCACACTTGGAAAAAGTATTTGGTTAATGATAAAACATCAACTTGAAGCGGTAGGCTTTTTGCCCACCATTTTGTCAGTCGCCAATTGGTACGAAATATGGCAAATCCGTGGCGCAAGGATTACCCGCTGGCTGGTGGAACGCGACATCATCGTGTTGGCAAAAATCCACCAACCCCGAACGTATGGCGGAAAACTTGAACGTCTTTTTGACTTTGCACTTAGCGATGAAGACAAAGCAGAAATTGCCAAACTGGACGGCACGTTCGCCGCCATCGTCAATCACGACACGGTGGATAATTTGAAACGCATCTCCGCGTGGAAAATGGGGGCGAAGTGTAGCGAGTAGTAGAGAAAAATCTAAACGGCTCAAACTGCTTTCTTGTTTTTCATTTCGTTGAAAGCCCCTTTTCTGGACAACTAGAAACGTGCTTAATCGCTCAAAGGAGTGCATGACATGCAACAACTGCACACTCTGAAAGACATCGAACAGGCCATCGCCACACACCCTTTAGTATCACTGTACATCAAAGCCCCAATCTGCGGTAGGGTTTGTACGGTCGTGGCCGCTCAGCTTGACTCAGCTTTGGCGGAGGAAGGAAATGTGTATGCTGTAAAAGCCGATATTGCTGAAATACCCGAAATGGCCGGACGTTTCCACGTGCTGACCGCACCTGCATGGCTGCTGTTTTATCAAGGCAAGGAAGTTGAACGGATGGCCCGCTTCATCCCTCAGGCACAGATGAAGCAGACATTGGCAAAAATGGACAAAAAGTAGCAGAAAGTGGACATGAGTAACCGGTCTATCAATGTTTCAGACGGCTACGGTCTTGATAATGATGCAAGTGGTCAAGCTTTTAAGATGATTTGCAAAACACTTAAAAATTTGACCGCTCTTTATTACGAAAAGGTCGTCTGAAACGGCTTGCAGACTAAGATAATGATTGATGAAAACGCTGTGATTTGTACACTAAAACCATCTTCTGAAAAATTCCCTTTGATTATTACCGGTGGCATCCGTTCGCAGAACGCCATGGAAGATGCCTTTATCCAGCGGTCATTTGGATTTGGTCGGTGTTGCTCGTCCGTTTGCCTTAGTCCCTGATTTGGCGAACCAAATGCAAAACGGCACTTACCAAAACCGTGCAAACCGACCGCATCCGAACAGGCGTGGCGTTTGTTGATAAAAAGCAGGCGCGATGCTGGAAAATGAATTGGTATATGACGCAAATGGACTTGATCGGGCAAGGCAAGCAGTCCAATCCCAAATTGTCGGCGTGGAAAGTATTGTTGAAAAACCTTGTGGGGAAAAACGGCAAAGCAGGTTTAAGTACTGGCAGATCTTGATGGGGTAAGCGGTCTAATTGTGAATTGAATTTGTAAAAACATCTAAAAAAATCTGACCGCACTTTAAAAATAAAAAGATCTAAATATCCTTAATTTGAAACTGCTTACGCCAGCGATTCGGTGAAATCTTATGTTTCTTCAAGAAGTACTGACGCAGGCGGTATCGCTATGAAATCCACTTTGTTCTGAAATATCAGTAATAGATAAATCTGTGCTTTCCAAAAGCTCTCTTGCTCGTTGTAGCCTTGCTTCAATTAACCATTTAACCATTGATTTAATGACATTCCAGTTGCTTTGCAAAAAATGTCGGGTGAAAGTGCTACGGCTCATTTATAAACGTTCTGCAAGACTATCAGTCGAATGAAGTGCGGTCAGGTTTTTAAAAGTATTTTTGCAAATTGATTTTTAAAAATTTGATGTTTATGAATTTTAATTATCCCCTCAGCTCTTCTGCTAAAAAAAGTCTAAAAACACACGTAGGCGAAGGTTGACAGCTTTTATCACTGTAATAAACAGCGTTGAAAGGGAGCGTTTCATCGGTGATGTGATTAGAAAAGTAGGGGAATTAATTTTCCTTCAGCGATGTCATTGTCTCACCAAAAAATCTGATAAGCAAGCGATACCACAACCTGAAAGGCACAATGACCGTAAGATTTCACCGCTGCTGGCGGTAAAGTGCAGTGAGATTTTATAGGGATTTCCTTGAGCATCTAAAACCGCCCATGTATTTAGAGAACTAGGTTCAGTGAAGCCTAAACATTAATGGTTGGCTAGAGCTTCAGTTGATTGTGGTGTGCCGTGTTTTGCCAAGTATTCTAGATTGGCGACTACTCGGAAGTAGCTATCAAACAGATAACGAGTACGCAACCCAGAATCATTCAATTCTCCAGCTCGTAAGGCAATATCGACCTTGCGTTCTATCAGATTGATATAGCCTTCGGAAGAAACTAGCGAAAGCTGGATATGTGGATAGTGTTCGTTGAATTTCGCTGCCAGTGGCACAAGCAGATGTAACACCATTGGCATAGCAGAATCTACTCGTAATACGCCTTGTGGAACTTCGTGCACAGCCAACATTTCGGCTTCTGCCGCGGCCATTTCTTGTAGAATTTTTCTGTACGCGACGAAAATATTGTAAGCCTTCTTCTGTTAGTCTTAGCTGTCTCGTGGTACGGTTGATTAGGTTTACACCCAATTTTTCTTCTAGCCTTTTCACCACACGACTTACCGCAGGATTTGCCATCCTAGCTGCTTTGGCTGCTCGGCTGAAACTGCCATTTTCGACTACTTGTACAAATACCGTTAATTCTTCAGAAGTTGTTTTTCATTTTATTATTCTTTTTAACGCAAAAGAGTTTTTATTTTTGTACTTTTTAAGTATAAAGTAAAAACAGCATAATAAAGTCCTCTTTGGATTATTGTTTTAGGAGCAAAAAGATGAATATTTTATTATTAGATGGTGGTAAAAATTTTCGGACATTCACATGGCGAGTTGAACCACACGCTTCACAAAAAAAGCGAAAGAAATTTTGACCGAACTTGGACACAATGTAAAAGAAACTATGATTGATGCCGGATATGATGTTGAGGCAGAAATCGAAAAAAATTCTTATGGATGGATGCCGTGATTTGGCAGATGCCAGGCTGGTGGATGCACGAACCTTGGACAGTGAAAAAATACATAGATGAAGTATTAACCGCCGGACACGGCAAGCTTTATCACAGCGATGGCCGTCATCGTGTCAATCCGACTGAAGGCTATGGCACAGGTGGCTTGTTGCAAGGCAAAAAAACACATGCTTTCGCTTACTTGGAATGCGCCGGTTGAAGCGTTCACTCGTGAAGGCGACTTCTTCGAAGGCAAAGGCGTGGATGCTTTATACATGCACTTCCACAAACTCAATGAGTTTATCGGCTTGACCCGTCTGCCGACATTCTTATGTAACGATGTAATTAAAAAAATCCACAAGTAGAACAATACTGGCGGACTACCAAGCACATTTGGAAAAAGTGTTTGGTTAATTGATAATTGAGAAATATTTGTTTAGAAGGTGAGCATTTGGGCTCACCTTTTTTATTTTCTCTAATCAAACTTCCTCACGGAGAGAGGGAAGATGAATAGACTGAGTTTAGATCAAACAAGCGGTTTTAATTTTG